>Ga0154795_1013_pt1 | contig 42113 bp, 35 predicted proteins | sample Rifle2008BG16ft_FD_105803 | JGI IMG/M metagenome (GOLD analysis project Ga0154795, IMG submission 105803) | Chloroflexi bacterium RBG_16_54_18 | reverse complement strand
GCTAGCCGGCGAGCAGATGGCAACCGCAGTACCGAAGGCTACTTCGAAGCCCATGCAGGCCACCTCCGAACCACCTGCTCCAGTCACAGGAACAGGAGGGATCGAACCATTTCCCGGCGCTCCGCTGTGTAGCGATTCGGGCGAAGCCCATCCAAACAACCAGTTTCATACCCTTTGGGACAGCGTGCGCGGCTGCCACTATGACCATGAGCATGGACAATATCCTTTCACTGCTGAAATCGCTTCAATGTTCCCTGGATTTGACCTCAAAGCATTAATCGGAGGTGTTGGTGTGGGGCACACCAATCCTTCGTCACCCATGGAGAATACGCATAAACATGGTGGCTTTAAATGGGACGTGAACTTATCCCATTCAGGCGGCTGTGTGGGTGGTGAAGGAGCAACCATTGGAGTTGACGCAGCCGTGATCCAATATCACAATTTCGGAGATTACTCAATCGAGTTCGAATCACGCACGCATTCTGCTGTGGCTCTGATGCGCCAGTGCCTGGACAGCAATCCCACAGAGTATGGTTATGTATTCGTCAACCAGCTCCAGGACTACGGGCAGCGGGTGGCTCCTTATCAAGGTGAAGTTCTCGGGTATCCAGACAGACCAGATCCTGCCTACGAATCAAATTTGAAGCCTTACATGTCCGTTGAATGCATCGGAGGGATCGCTCCTTGCGATAAATATCCAAACCTTCAGAGTATTTTGGAAGGAAAATCCACCGCAGGTTCTACATGGGTGTCTCAGCCTTTAATTTGACTGCATCTGGATCCCCATTATTCGCCATTCTGTTCAGTGTACGCGATATTTACCAGGTGCTGGATTGGACCGACCAGACCTACCCATTTACCTTCCGCTGGCTGTGTTCGCCGGATGGCGGTTTGACTTACAACCCAGTTGGCTGCCATTACAACAACTCGACGTCGCGAGTGCATCAAGTCGCAGGTCTTATTCCCAATGAATGGGACAATTTGCAGGGATTTGACACCGATGAAACTGAAGGGCGCATAACTGCAGAAGGATATGTCACCAAATTTGGTGAATTGAATTTTAATTGCACCGCCCCCGGTCCAGACTGCCATCCTATAAAATTGGTACACGCATTCGTCGGAAAATATGGCTCCCTGTTCTATAACAAGGAAGAAATAGCCTCCATAAGCAGCAGGCCGGAAAGAGATATTTACTTCTGCGGCGAGCAGGTATGCGCTGAAGGAGACCCTGGCGCCATGCCATCTGGCTGGATTGGGCAGAGCAATTGAACCCTCAGAATCCGTAGCTTCCTTGTCTCTTCTTGATGGTCAAATGAAGATCGCTCACATCTATCAAGAGAGCAATATTCGATTTTATTCACCGCAGGCTGCCCAGGTGCACATTTACCACACGATGCGCGGACTCCAGCAGGCTGGTCACGAAGTGCGTCTGTTGGGCTTGCAGGCCAGGCGGGTGTTATTCTCTGAGGATTTGGCGGTTTTTACCACGAGCGACTTGCCAGCCAGTTATTATGCTCGACAGGGAATCAGCGGAAGTTTTTTGTTCAAGGGGTTCGAAAGCGGTCTCCGTCGTGTGCAGTCAGAATTACACCTGCCGTACCTGGCTTTGTTCGACAGTTTCCGCATGGCAGAGAGCGCCGTTATCCACTTGAAAGGTTTTGATTTGATCCACGAGCGATTTAACCTGCTCTCCATGGGGGGGACGTGGGCCAGCAGGAGCCTGGGAGTCCCATTTGTGCTGGAGGTAAATGCCGATTTGCTCAGGCAACGCGCCCTTAAAGGGCACCCTGAAAAAGGCTTTCGCCGCTGGTTGGCTACCTGGGCGACCCGCATCAGTTTTAATGCCGCCGACAAAATTATCTGCGTGTCCAAAAGCTTGAGAGACCATCTGGAAAGCAGCTGGAATATCAGGGCAAGTAAGTTGAGTGTTTTGCCTATCGCAGCAGATGTTATTCCCGGCAGGCAAATGGGCAGCGACCAGGTTATCAGGCGGAGACTGGGCCTGGGACAAGAGCCGGTGGTCATGTGGGTAGGTGGTTTTTTCCCCTGGCACGATCTCGACCTGTTGCTGGAAAGCTTCGGACAGGTCCTGGCCAGACGACCAGACGCCAGGTTGGTCCTGGTGGGGGACGGTCAAGCACGGGCGTCGGTGGAGAAGAAAATTGCCGAGGAAGGATGGCAGCACGCCGTTATCCTAACCGGATTCATTGCGCACGCTCAGGTGCCAGAAATGCTTTCAATTGCGGATGTGGCGGTTGTACCTTCGGCACCGTTCTCAGCCGATCGAGGTGGAACAGGGACACCGCTGAAATTGTTTGAATATATGGCCGCCGGTGTGGCTATTGTGGCAACGGATAACGATCAGGCCGGCGAGGTGATCGAGAATAACCAAACGGGTTTACTGGTAAAAGCTGGCGCGGTCGATGAATTCGCCCGGGCAATCCTGACTCTGCTCGACCAGCCCGAGCTACGCGTCCGCCTGGGCCGGAATGGAATGCAGAAGGCCGCAGAAAAATATTCCTGGGGCCACTACATTAATCAACTCGAAGAAATTTATTCGACTGTAAAACAAAATGCCCCTACAAAACCACCGGTGGCTGTGATCTCTTGAAATGATTGCGAAGAAGCGAATGAAAATATCCAGAAACTGCAAAATATTGGTTGTTTTATTTCTAATATCGGCATTTTGGTTCATACCTGCGCGCGCCCAGGAAACTGGCAGAGGGTGGTCCGAGCCATATCAGCTTTCTACTTCTGCCGGAAAAGCGAGTGAAGCCGCTCTTGTGTCAGACCAGTTCGGGTATGTACACGTGTTCTGGACGGAGACGGAACCTGAAACTCAGAATATGAGGATTATTTATTCGCGTTTCGACGGCGAAACTTGGACCAGTCCGAATGACATCATCATCCCGACAGGTGGCATTGAGATTATTTCGCCGGCGGTCGACAGTCAAGGGACTTTACATATTATCTGGTGTCAGGGTTCCAGCGGGCCGGTGTACTATTCCCATGCACCAGCTTACAACGCCCAGTCGGCCAGTAGCTGGTCGACTCCAGTGCAGCTCGACATCCCGGGAGGAATCGCGCTCCTCAGGATCGATTCGAGCGGTACATTCCATGTGCTGTTCATCAATCGTGGGGCGGATCTGGGTGTATACTACACTCGCTCTGAAAATCAAGGGGAGACCTGGTTAGAGCCGCGCTGGTTAGATCCGGATATTCCGCTCAACTATACTCCTAAAGGTCTAAATTTCGAAATAGACGAGGACGATGGTCTGCACGCTGTCTGGAGTTATGGAGCTCTCATCAATGATATTGAAAACCACGAGAGCGTTAGATATATTCATTCACTCGACGGAGGAGATACCTGGTCTTTACCATATACTGTTGACCATTACATCGAGGGGATCGATTACGACCTGGGTTTTGCCGGACCCAAGATGGTCCTGCAGGATGATTTCGTGCACATTGTCTGGGCAGCCGGCACTTTTCCCTATCGTCACCACCGCTTTTCAAACGATCGCGGCGATACCTGGAACCCTCCAGAGCAAATCTTCGGCGAGCTACACGGCCAGGCAGGTGATGGCATGACCGTGGACGGTGCCGGGCGAGTGCATTTCTTTGGGCAGATTCGCTACCCGCTGGGCATTTACCATGCCGTCTGGTACCAAAATGGTTGGACACCACCCGAGTTGATCTATATGATCTCTCAAGGGGAATTTCAACCAATCATAACGGATCGTATTCACGCTCACACCACCTATCCGGTGGTTCGAGCCGGAAACCAGCTTGTCCTGACATTTACCGACGGACCGGCCGACCCAAACCGGCGTTTATTCGCAATTGTATACACCCTGAATGATATTTCTCCTTCGGAACTCCTTGCATGGCCGGATGCAACTCCCACACCGCTTCCCGAGCCCACCCAAACCGCGATAAATCTGGCGCCTGAACCAGTGCTTATCACCACACCGTCATCAATAGATTTAATATCTCATCCAATCGTGCAAAACTCTCGACCAGATCTCATCATCTGGATTACATTGGCTGCGAATTTTCTGCTGCTTGGAGCTATCGTTGTTTACCGATCTTTTCATAAATAATTGGTTCGATTGCACACGGATCTCGAACAAATCCATAATTGATGAACAAGCCTAATGTAATTTTACTCTCAATCGACACATTACGCAGTGATATGCTTGGGAGCTACGGACATAAAGCTCACATCACTCCTAATATGGATAAGTTAGCCACTTCCGGCATCCGGTTCGAACAAGCAATCACCGGCGGTTCCTGGACGCAGGCTGCATTCCCAGTGCTGCTAACATCAAGCTATGCAGGGATGTATGGGGGCTGTCTTGGACGCCTTGCTCCAGAGCGCCCTTCTCCCATTGAAGCCTTAGCTGAACAAGGTTACTTCACAGGAGGTTTTTCCACCAATCTCCATCTCAGCCGATTGACCGGATTCGACCGAGGTTTTTGTCATTTCAGGGAATTAATACCGTCCGAATCTGATCCCATTTTACGCCGGCTGAAAGGAGGACAACGTCTTCTACGAAATGCATTGACACATTCTATATTGCTCCCGATTGGTCTACAAACGCGACCAGCGCGCCTATATAGCTCTGCTGCTGAAGTGACAGACAGCATGTGTACCTGGTTAAGACAGGTTAAAACGCCCTTTTTCGCCTGGGCTCATTATATGGATATCCACTGGCCTTATCACCTGGAGGAAACGCTAATACATCCAAAAGAGATCGCACAGGCGTGGCGAGATCTGGCGATTATAAACGGTCGGTCTTCCTTTGATCGTGATAAACCCATGTCTATAACACAGCGAGATCGTTTTATTGGATTATACGAGAGTTCACTTCATTACCTGGATTTCCAAATCGGTCGCCTGATCAGTTTTCTGGAAACGTCGGGATTCAAGGATAATACGGTAATAATCTTGGTATCAGATCACGGGGAGGAATTTCTCGACCACGGCCGATGGGGTCATTGGGAGAGTAATCTTTTCGACGAAATACTCAGGGTACCCCTCATTATCCGCTTACCAAATGGCCCTCGTGGGATGGTTGTCCACCAGCAGGTTCGGTTATTGGATATTATGCCGACTATCCTCGATATTTGTGGATCTCCAACGTCCGAAGATATTTTAGGTGGCAGCATGGTATCGTTATGGTCGCGAAGTAAACCGATTTATGATGGAAAAATTTCAATCAGCGAGATGCGACGAGATCCGTGGCATCGCGTTGCAGTGCGTACAGAAGCTTTTAAGTACATTTGGGATAGCAAACGTCCTGATAAGCCAGATCTTTATGATTTACTAAATGATCCAAGTGAAAATCAAAATGTATGCCAATCCTTTCCTCAGGTGGTCAGCTACTTCCAGGCCACAGTTGATGAACACCTTGAACGTGTAGCCGCGACGGAACCACAGGAGGCTGCACCAAAACTCGAACTTGATGAACAGGTCGCCGAGCGATTACGAAATTTAGGTTACTTTTAATTGTCAAATACTCTTTTGTTTATGCACAGAAATCTAACACTCAGGCATACCGGAATTGTAGTCGCTATTTTGGCGGTAGTGCAGTTTGCCATCCAAATCAGTCTTCTATTCAAGGGTGAGAGGTATATCACAAGCTCTTTGACCATCGATGATACATATTACTATCTCCAGACTGCATGGAATACTAAGCAATTGGGCCTGGTTTCGTTTGATGGACTACATACTACCAACGGAGTACAATTATTATGGTTCCTGGTAATCTATTTGCTAGCACTCCTGGTGAAAACGAAAATCATCTTATTATTTGTGACATTGGCACTTAGTTTTTTGTTTAATGGGCTTTGCTACATTTTCATTTTCCTGATCGGGAAGGAGCTGAATCGACCATCACTGATCCTTATCATAGCCAGCTTGTGGGCGCTGCAATCCCTTCCTTTCAGAATATATTCGATGGGTATGGAAAATTCATTACATGCATTGGTGATTTGGTGCACTTTATGGCAGTGCGTCATATTTATTGTTCGAGCTCAGAACAAGGAGCGGCCCAATTTCTGGGGTTTGACAATTGTTCTCATTCTAAATACATGGAGCCGGCTCGATTCTGCTTTACTTTCGACGATTTTGTTTATTTTTTGCACGGCCGCTTTAGTGTTAATTTATCGAAAAGAGCTCAGGGTATTTCTAAAGAAATATGCCCGAACCGTAATATATGTAAGTCTCCTGGCGGGTTTTGGTTTTATCACACAGGTAGCCGCATTTCGGTGGATGGGAGATTCCTATTTACCAGTATCGGCATTAGTCAAGACCAGCGGGATCGCTCGTGGATTGAGTGCTGAATCGATAAAAATGTTTATGGATGTCTTTTTACTGGGTTTGCCATCCATCCTCCAGGGTCGACTTTCTCCAATTGCTTTGATCACACTGGGAATTTTAGGTATCCTGGTTGTTTTCCTGTTGAGGTCAAAATATACTCGCCAATCCGAAAACCTGAGGATATTCATTAATTTATGGTGCTGCATGTTAGTCGGTGAGGTTCTCTATTACTTTTTAATCGCTGTATCTGGAGCTGCATATTTACCATATTTTGCATGGTATCGCTCTCCTTCGTTCATTTTCTGGATCCTAACAGGTGCCTTCGTAGCTCTTCTGACTTTCGAGCAGATTAAACCGGTCTCTCTACACATGAATTTTCATTTGTGGGTACCGGTCGGTTTTTCTCTGGCAGTCGTTTCTATTGCTGTATTTTTATTTTTCAGGAGCATAAACTTCACTTCGCAACTGTATACTGCCCGGTATGACACAGCGCTTTGGATTTCAGAGAATTTTCTGCCGGATACTATTTTTGCTTCTTGGAATGCTGGACAGCTCGGTTATTTCTCCAATCGAACCTTTATAAATTTGGACGGAGTGATCAACAACGTTGACTACTATCGGCGGGTCTTGCATGGCCCTATATCGATTGCGGATTACCTCGCAGAAAACGACGTTGATTATGTCGTTGATTATGACACATATGGCTTTATCCCAGATTTTCCGATTTTACGCACTTTTCCTGTGAATGATGGCACGGGTAGATCGATTCGTATCTGGCAGGTATCTTCCCAGGCTTCTTCAGCTCGATGATCGAGCATCAGATACGGTATGCGGATCCTAATCTTAACTAACTTCTTTCCCCCAGCCCGCTCAGGTGGCTATACCCAATGGTGTCAAGAGGTAACCGAACGCTTAGCTGAGCGGGGTCATAAGATAGGAATATTGACAAGCTCGCATGAACTGGCAAATATGCCAGCTTATGAAGCGAACATCTTTCGCCTTCTTCACCTCGAAGGGGATCTGGATTTCTACCAGCCTATCAATTTTTTCCTAAAGTGGAAGGGACACCATCGCGAAAATTTAATGTCCCTTGAACGAACAATCAAGATTTTTAATCCTGATTTACTTTTTGTTTGGGGAATGTGGGCTCTTTCAAAATCAATACCAGCCCTTGCTGAGCAATTGATGCCTGGTCGTGTGGTTTACTACCTGTCCGATTACTGGCCCTGTGCAATAGATATGCACACGACTTACTGGAAATCACCAGCCCGACGTTGGCCTATGAGAGTTCCAAAAAGAGTGCTTTCCAAGATCGCGATGTCAATGCTCGCCAAGGAAGGTCAACCTGGTTTGGATCTCGAGCGGGTAGTGTGTGTCAGTGCCAGGGTACGCGAACTGCTCGTGGAAGCAGGTTTGCCGATCGAAAATGCCCGTATTATCCATGGCGGAACGGATGTGGCAAGGTTCACAAACGGTCACAAAAGAGTTGACCTGTCTGAAAACGCAAAATTGCTGTACGCTGGCCAGCTTGTTCAACATAAAGGTGTTCATACGGCCATCGAGGCAATGGATAAATTGGTTAATTCTTACAGATTAAATCAGATCCACTTAACCCTAGTTGGATCTGGCCATCCTGAATATGTGGCATTGTTGCGCGACCTGGTAAATAAAAAACACTTGCAGGATTATGTAACTTTCCACAAGCCGGTTACCAAAGACAATATGCCTGCCATTTTACAGCAGTATCAAATACTTGTTTTTCCTTCTATCTACGAAGAGCCTCTCGCCCGTGTTGTGCAGGAGGCCATGGCATCGGGTTTAGTGGTGGTCGGAACGAATACTGGGGGTACGAAGGAAATTTTGGTAGATGGGGAAAACGGGCTAACTTTTCAACCGGAAGATGCGGATGGACTGGCAAAACAGATCTGCCGACTTATTGATAATCCAGAATTGTCTGCGCATTTGGCCAAAGCTGGTCGCCACACTGTGGTAGCAAAATTTACTTTAAATAGAATGGTAAATGAGGTCGATTCTTACCTCCTGGAATGTCTTGCAGAAAATTCAATTGAATAAAACGAACCAATAACCTCTCTTGGTTTTCCCGGTTACCTTCTGAGACGTAAATCATCTACATTTGGATGCAGCATTGGATCTCAATTCACTTTCCGTAATTATTGTCAGCTGGAATACATGCCAACAATTAGAAAATTGCCTGGATTCAATCCTGAGAAATCCTCCATCTTCGCCATTCGAGATTTGGGTGGTCGATAACGACTCGACCGATAAAACCACTCAGATGGTGAGAGAACGATTTTCCCAAGTGCATCTCCTCGAAAATCCTATCAATGAAGGGTTTGCTCGAGCCAATAATAAAGCCATCAAACAGAGTATTGGGAAGTACATCCTTTTACTAAATCCAGATACCCTTGTGGAATCCTGCTCGCTGGAGACTCTGGTTGATTTCATGGAAAAGACCCCTGACGCGGGAGCTGCAGGCGCCAAGCTGCTCAATTTAGATGGGTCTATGCAAATTTCGAGTCGTCCGAGACTAACGCTTACCCGGGAGATATCACGGATGTTTCACCTGGACCGTATCTTACCTTACTCTGAGTATCCACAAGTGAAATGGAAAACAACCATACCTCAGGAGGTAGACGTGATTATGGGAGCTTGCATGATTGTGCGAAGAGAGGTTCTGGATCTGATTGGGTATTTAGACGAAGATTATTTCATCTATACTGAAGAAGTCGACCTATGCTATCGTATTCAACGCGCGGGTTGGCGCCTCTATTGGGTTCCCCAAGCCGAGGTGGTGCACATTGGTGGTCAGAGTACTCAACAAGTTCCCACGGAAATGTTTCTCAATCTTTATCAGAGCAAGATACAATATTTTCACAAACATAACGGAAAGCTGGTTGCTCAGATTTATAAATTTATTCTCGTGTTCGCTTCGCTTTCGCGGATTGTGTTCACACCAATTATTTTCTTCGAGAAGGGTGCACATCGTCAGAAGCACTTGACTTTGGTGGATCGCTATTGGCGTTTGATCCTGTCACTTCTTGGGAAAATAGAGTCTTAGCCAAATTGATAATGAAAAGGTGAGCTATGGAATTCAAGAGATATTTGTTTCCATTACGAAGATGGTGGTGGTTGATCTTAGCATCAACTTTGGTAGCTGCAGTTTTGAGTTACCTATACCTCTACCAGCAACCAAAGATATACCAAACGCACACTACCCTGATGATCGGTGCGGCAATCACTAATCCTAATCCTAGTTACAATGATTTCGTATTAGGTCAACAACTAGCCGATGCTTATGCTAATCTCACCAATCTTCAGTTGATTCGTGAAGCAACCATGAATGCCTTGAATATCGATCAATTGCCGGAGTACAAAGCCAGGGTGGAACCAAGCACACAATTGGTTGTGATCACCGTCAACGACACTGATCCAAATCGCGCCCAGGCAGTTGCCAATGAATTAGCCGCTCAACTGATCCTTCTGAGCCCCACCACTGAGCATACTGAGGATCAAGTACGCCAGGAATTCATCAATGAACGTTTAAGCGTCCTTGAAACCCAGATTAATGATACTGAGGAGGAAATTAAACAACTTCAGGAAGAACTCGGCAGCATAATCAGCGCGCAGCAAATCGAAGAAGTGCGAAGCCAGATCTCCTCATTACAATCGAAGCTGAGCGACATGCAAAATACTTACGCTACCTTGCTTTCAAATACAAATCAGGGTGCTATCAATTCATTTACTGTTGTCGAACCAGCTGCTTTACCTGTAAAACCCATCGGTCCCTGGTTGGGTTTGTCCGTATTATTAGCATCATTAGCTGGTTGTGCTTTGGCTGTCGGCGAAGCTTATCTGCTTGAATATTTGAATAACACCCTGAAATCCTCCGAGGATGTGGTGCGGTTGTTTTCTGCTCCAGTTATCGGCCATATTTTTGAATACAAGGATGGGAAAACCGGAAACCATCTCGTAGATTTGACTGACTTGCAACAACCGCTTTCGGAAGCTTTTCGTGTCCTGAGAACGAATATAGAATTGTCCGGTTCTGATCGTCCATTGAAGACGATTCTTGTCACGAGTGCAGATGCTAGTGATGGAAAAACTTTTGTGGCTGCCAACCTGGCAATGTTTATGGCCCAAAGGAGAAAAAAGGTAGTATTAGTCGACGCTGACATGCGGCGACCGACCATCCATGAGTATTTCAACCTGGATAATGATAAAGGCTTGACTGATTTTTTCTCCAAAAACGCATCAATCAGTGACGTACTTAGAATTGGTGAGAACAGGAAATTAGGTGTGATCACAGCCGGTAAACCAAATCCACATCCCGCCGAATTCCTAAGTTCCAATAAAATGAACCAGTTCCTTTCCAAATTAAAGACAGTCGTCGATTATATTATTATTGACAGTCCACCTTTTATCATTTCCGATGCAATGATTTTGGCAGCGAAAGTGGATGGGTTGCTTTTGGTGGTCAGACCCGGTCATACTCGCCAACCATTGGCAAAAGTCACCAAGGAGCAGATTGGTCAAATTGGTGCAAATCTGATTGGTGTGGTTCTAAATCGAATCCCTCTCCGCAACGCAGTTTATTACACTGGCGAAGGTTATTTATATACCCACTACATGAGTGGATACGGGGCCGCTAAGAAGACAAATAATAACGGGGAAGGCGGGGAAGTCGGGGAAGGTGGGGAAGTCGGGGAAGGTGGGGAAGGCGGGGAAGGCGGGGAAGGCGGGGAAGGCGAATAAAACATATTAGACAAAAACCGATCATGGTGTTCCTGGACACGAGCTGAATCGCTTGCTTCGCGAATCTGAAGAGCATTCTTGTCTACCTAATTAAACAATCAGGGCGAGATATGAAAAATCCCGCCTTGTCTGAAAATAAATCGCACTGAGGAGGTCAGAGGTTCGTAGCCCCTCAGATCCACTCAAAACCCCCATCCCTGGGGGTTTTTCTCCTTTAAAAGCCTGTATATGGGAAGTGAAAAGTTCCTAGTTACATCAAGGCTGGTTTTATTTGCAGCCAAATTTTCTCAACAGTAAAAGCATACTGGCATGACAGAGGTCGGGTTTTATTGATCTGTGATCGGTAGATTAACCTGTTGAATCAGTTATAATTTCCTTTCAGGTCTTCTCTTTTTTGTTAATAGGAGATGGTCAACATCCATTTTACAAAACGGGAGAGAGTCAATGGGTGACAAGAGTCCGGAAAACAAAGAGAAGAAAAAGAAGAAGCAGGTGAATAAGCAAACTCAGAAAAAATCAGGCTCAGTTTCTTCTTTAATAAAAACCTTAGTATCAAATTCAGCACCTCGTAAATAGAAATTGAAATGTCAATTTCCATGCCTGGCCGTGCGGTGTATCCAAGGGGATATTGATCGGTAAATTGTCGCTGTGCGGATGGACAAGGTTGGAAGGCGGTTGGGGAGTATTCAATTATGAAAATTGTAACGGATTGTGCGGCCGATATGCCATCGGCTGAATATCAGGCTTATGGTATCACCCAGGCACCTTTGTGGATCCAGTTTCCGGAAGGTGAAATCAATTCCGCCGACCTGGCAATCGACGATTTCTATGATCGCCTGGAAGCAGTGCGCCCGGTTATACCAACAACTGCGCAGCCATCGAGCGGCGTATTCGCCGATATTTACCGTACTTTAGCTGCGGTCAATCGCCAGATTCTCTCAATTCATATCTCTTCGGGGTTAAGCGGCACCGTCAACGCGGCACGGTTGGGTAGTGAGCAGGTTGCGGACCAAGCGGAGGTCACCGTTTGGGATACCCTGACCCTTTCAGGAGGAGAACGATTTCAGGTGTTAGCTGCGGCGATGGCTGCGAAGGCAGGTTGGGTCGTTGAAGCCATTGAGAGGCGATTGACCGATATACGCGCCAGGACCGAGGTGCTCTATACTCTGGACACACTGGAATATCTGGCGCGAGGCGGCCGAATTGGCCGAGTCCAGGCGCTGGCTGGGGCGCTGCTTAACATCAAGCCAATCATCGGTGTGGATCATAAAGACGGCAAATATAACAACATCGCCAAAAGTCGCACCATTGCGCAGGCCCTCCAAACGATTGCCGACCAACTTTACGGCGTGTATTTCGATACGCCGCTGTGGATCACGGTGCTGCATGGGCGCTTTGCACAGCAAGCCGAGGCATTGGTGCATGTTTTAGGTGAACGGCTGAATGTTGTCAGAATGGAAACCCTGCGCATATCTCCAGTACTGGGGGTGCATACTGGCCCAGGAATCGTCGGCGCCGCGGCGGCACCGATGGAGCTGTTTGAAGATTTGCTGTAGCGCTGCTGCTCCAGGTATGCCGTGGGTCTGACTGTCGTACCGGGAGTATTATATGGATGCTTGGAAGGAATTGACCTGCCCGCCGCTAGACGAAGCGCGCAACCTGACCCGAGCGAGTCTACCTGACCGGTGCAGGCAGCTTCACCTCACTCAAGCACATAAGTACAAGGGTTACACGGGCAATTTACTGGCTGTGCAGTCAAATCTCAGCCAGGAAAACCCCCCTGCTGGTTATGCTTAGCGGTGTGAGCAAGATCACTGTTTGTGAAGTGCTGTTCAGTCTCCCCGGGAGTGGAGATGGCAATGTGATTGGCGCATATGTTTCACACAGCTCGTAGTATGAGTATGGTCGACTGTGTCACAGGTCGCAAAACCTCCCAGCACCTGATATGTTACTTCTCCCCATAAGTATAATACACATAAAAATAAAAACTGTTCAAAGGAGAATTCAATGGGAACCAAAGGCCGTCAAATCGTAGGAATGGATGTAGATGAACTGCTGAATTTTCTCAACCAGGCTTTTGCCGATGAATGGCTGGCGCATTACCAGTACTGGTTGGGAGCTAAAATCGTTAAAGGCCCTATGAAAGATGCGGTGGCTTCAGAGCTGCTCATACATGCCACCGAAGAACTGGCTCATGCCGACATGCTGGCGCTGCGCATCATTCAGTTGGGGGGCACACCGCTCATCAGCCCGGAAGAATGGTTGAAACATACACACTGCGGGTATGATGCCCCAACCGATCCATTTGTAAAGGAGATCCTGGCGCAGAACATCAAAGGGGAACAGTGTGCCATCGACGTTTACCAGAAGCTATTGAAGCTGGTCAGGGATCCAGATCCGGTAACCTATAATATCGTGCTGACCATTCTCCAGCAGGAGGTTGAGCATGAAGAAGATTTACAATCTCTGGATGAAGACCTGGATTCATTGATGATGCGCGAATATTGAGGACCCAATCTGTCTAAAGACAGGTAAAATGTTTTACTCCAGTGTATTTTACCAATCTGAGTTCTTGCCAGCTAACCAGAGACTGCTGCCTGCCGGCGTTTCTCGATACCCTCAATCAGGGCGGAGAAAGCATCCGAGAAGGATTTGACCCCTTGATTTTCCAGCTCGCGGGTCACGGTGTTCATTGAAATGTCAAGGGTCTCCAGGTCTGCCAGAACCTGGTGAGCCCCTGCGAGATCCTCCGCCAGGCTCTGCCGGACCTGTCCGTGATCGAGAAAGGCAGCCAGCGTTTGCGGCGGGACGGTATTGACTGTATCTGGTCCGATCAATTCCTCTACATATAAAACATCCCGGTAATCCGGGTTCTTGGTGCTGGTCGAGGCCCACAATGGCCGCTGCACCCGGGCACCCTTTGCCTCGAGCTTTTGGAAGCGCTGGCTGCTGAAGGTCCGCTTGAAATCCGCATAAGCGAGGCGGGCATTGGCAATGGCGGCTTTACCCTGCAGGGCTTTAGCATCCTTCGCCCGCTGTCCTCCAGTCAAGAAGATTTCCTGCAGCCGCGGGTCGATCAGGGTGTCAACTCGCGAGACAAAGAAAGACGCCACCGAAGCTAGCGTATCGACTGGCAGCCCGTTCTCCACACGTTTTTCAAGTCCCTTCATGTAAGCATCCATCACTTCTGCATAACGCTGCAGCGAGAAGATCAGGGTGACATTCACGTTGATCCCCGCTGCAATCGCCTCGGTGATAGCCGGGATGCCGGCCTTCGTGGCCGGGATTTTAACCATCAGGTTCGGATGGTTGACGCGCTTCCACAGCTGTTTGACCTGTTCCAGCGTTCCGACCGTGTCATTCGCCAGGTAGGGGTTGACTTCCAGGCTGACATAGCCATCCCCACTATTGCTCTGCAGGTACAACGGCAGAAAAAGATCGGCTGCCTCCTGGATATCCTCGATGGCAAGTGCAAAGAATATTTCCTCGGGGGTCATGTTCGATGAAACCAGCGGGATCAGGCTGAGGTCGTAATCTTTTGTTTTAATGATCGCGTTCATAAAGATAGACGGGTTGGATGTGACACCCCGGATCTCACCGCGCTGGATCATCCCCGTTAATTCACCGTTTTTCAGCAAGCTGCGCTGAATATTGTCGTACCAGACCGATTGTCCTGCATCCAAAAGTTTTTGAGTTGTATTCATTATTATTCCCTTATTACCGATAACATTTCAGATTATGGATTGAGTAGCTCCCAGGCGATCTTTTCGATATGAGCGACGGAAAAGCCCAGGTGTTCAAAGACCTGGCTGGCGGGAGCGGAGGCGCCGTAGCGGTCCAAACCGTGGATGTGGCCGTGCGGCCCGACCCAGCGGTGCCAGCCTTGCGATACACCGGCTTCCACGGCTAATCTCAGCTCGATGCCCGGAGGCAGTACCGAGTCGCGGTACGATTCCTCTTGCTCAATAAACAGCTCCCAGCTCGGGAAGGATATCAGGCGGACAGCGGACCCCTTTTCTGCCATACGGTTCCCGACCTCTGCAATCAGGTTGACCTCCGAACCGCTCGCCATCAGGATGAGCTGCGGTGTTCCCTTGCCCAGGTCGGCCAGCACATAGGCGCCTTTACTGAGGCCTTCCGCAGATGCATACAGCGTGCGGTCGAGGGTGGGGAGGTTCTGGCGGGTCAGCACCAGGGCAGTCGGGCGATGGCGGTTTTCCAGTGCGAACATCCAGGCTTCGCGCACTTCGTTGGCGTCCGCCGGGCGCAGAGTGATAAGACCAGGTATGGCGCGCAGCGCAGCCAGGTGTTCGACCGGCTGGTGGGTGGGCCCATCTTCGCCAACACCGATGCTGTCGTGGGTAAACACCCAGATCGAGCCCAGTTGCGAGATGGCGGACAGGCGGATCGCCGGGCGCATGTAGTCGGAAAAGACCAGGAAGGTCGCTCCGAAGGGGATCACGCCGCCGTGGTAGGAGAGACCGTTAACCACTGCCCCCATGCCGTGCTCGCGCACACCGAAGTGGATATTGCGTCCTTCATAACAGTCCAGATCTCCATCAGAAGCAGAGAAGGCGGCTCCATCCTTCATCCAGGTGAGGGTCGAAGGGGCAAGGTCGGCAGATCCACCCATCAGCTCGGGCATAACCTCCGACAGGGCGTTGATGACCTTTCCCGAAGCGCTGCGAGAGGCCATCCCTTTCTCATCGGCCGGGAATTTAGGCAGTGCTTTTTTCCAGCCTTCCGGCAGCTTTCTAGCCAGGCGGCGGTTCAGCTCGGCTGCCAGGTCGGGGTATTCATCGCAGTATGCCTCCATCATTTTCAGCCACTCACCTTCCTGCTGTGCTCCGCGTTCGACAGCCGTGCGGAAGAAGGCCAGGACTTCATTGGGGATGTAGAAGCGTGGCTCCACCGGCCAGCCCAGCTTCTCCTTAGCGCCGTCCAGCTCAGCATCACCAGGCGGCTCACCGTGCGCTTTGGCCGTGCCGGCACGTGTTGGCAGGCCGTAGCCGATGATATTGGGCACCATGATGATCGAAGGGCGCAGGTCGAGCCTGGCTGTCTGGATGGCCAGGTCGACCGCTTCCACATCGAGGCCGTCTTCCACGTGCTGCACATGCCAGCCGTAGGCCTCGAAGCGCCGGCCGCGGTTCTCCGTGAAAGCCATGTCGGTTGGGCCTTCAATAGTGATGTGGTTATCGTCGTACAGGTAGATGAGCTTACCCAGCCGCAGGTGGCCGGCCAGCGATGCGGCTTCGGAAGCGACTCCTTCCATCAGGTCACCGTCGGTGACGATAGCATATACATAATGGTTGATGACCGGATAATCGGGGCGGTTGAAGATCTTCGCAAGGTGCGCTTCGGCCATCGCCATGCCGACTCCATTGGCAAAGCCCTGCCCTAGAGGACCGGTGGTCGTTTCCACACCGGGTGTCAGGTTGTATTCGGGGTGACCCGGGGTCAGGCTGTTCCACTGGCGGAAGTTTTTCAGCTCCTCGATTGGCAGGTTGTAACCGGTCAGGTGCAGCAGGGAGTACAGCAGCATCGACCCATGCCCGCCGGAAAGCACAAACCGGTCGCGGTCTGGCCAGCTCGGGTTGGCAGGGTTGTGGCGCAGGTGCCGGGTCCAGATGGCAAAGGCCATGGGCGCCGAACCCATCGGCAGCCCTGGATGGCCGGATTTGGCCTGTTGGACACCATCCGCGGAGAGAAACCGGATCGTATTGATGGCCAGGGATTGAAGTTGTGGAGTCTCTTTCATAAAAATCCTCTATTCAGCAGCTCTCATTGATGAATCGATGTAAATCTTTACTGCACGAACACGGACAAATGAATTATAAACAATTGGCAAGACAATACAGTAAATAAATCCAAAGTACTTCAAGTTGAACAATTTTGGATAATAATCACAGCGAAGCCTTCTCTTTATCCTACCAGAAACTTCCAATAATACGCAGCAGGCTGGGTAAAAAACATGTGACGACTCATTTTACCGGGTTTGTCCCAGGCTGCCATTCGAACAATCCCGGCCATTGGTAGAACTAATCTAATTCTCTAGGGTAGAATCAAACAAAATGATTATGTGTAGTATTACTCTGCGGTGATTGGGAAGATAGGCAATCGCAAAGGTAGTAAAGCAAGTATCAAATGGGAAACGAATCTATGACCACACTAACAGGATCACCTGCCTGGCAGGCGCTGGTAGAACACTATAAAGAGGTCGGCGATTTGCACATGCGGGACCTTTTCTATAACGATTCAGAACGTTTTTCAAAATTTTCACTTCAGTTTGGTGAAATCCTGTTCGATTATTCAAAGAACCGCATTACTGAAAAAACAATTCAGCTGCTGGTCAACTTGGCACGGCAGGCCGATCTGGCTGAATGGATCGAAGCCATGTTTACGGGTCAGAAAATCAATACGACCGAAGGGCGGGCTGTATTGCATGTTGCCCTGCGCAACCGGTCGATTGACCCGATCTACGTGGATGGAAAGGACGTGATGCCCGAAGTCAAGCGGGTGCTGGACAAAATGCGCAGCTTCAGCGCAGCGGTCCGCTCGGGCGAGTGGAAAGGCTATTCCGGAGAGGCTATCACCGACATCGTGAATATCGGCATTGGCGGCTCGGACCTGGGACCGAAGATGGTTTGTGAGGCTTTGAAGCCGTATGCTCGAGCAAACCTGGACGCTCATTTTGTTTCCAATGTAGACGGCACCGACCTGGTCGAGGTCCTGAAAAACTTGAATCCCAAAACCACGCTGTTCCTGGTGGCCTCCAAGACCTTCACCACCCAGGAGACCATGACAAATGCCCATTCGGCGCGCAAGTGGTTGCTGGCTGCTGCAAATGATAGAAGCGCTATCGCCAGGCATTTTGCAGCCATGTCCACCAATGTTGAGGCCGTAAATGAATTTGGGATCGACATCCGCAACATGTTCGAGTTTTGGGACTGGGTCGGCGGGCGCTATTCCCTTTGGTCGGCGATCGGCCTCTCTATCGCACTCTACCTTGGCATGGACCGTTTTGAGGAATTGCTGGCCGGCGCGCACCAGGCTGACATTCATTTTCGCACCACACCTCTCGAACGCAATATCCCGGTCATAATGGGGCTGCTCGGAATCTGGTACAACAATTTCTTTGAAACCCAATCCCATGCTCTCCTGCCCTATGACCAGTACCTGGTGCACTTCCCGGCTTATTTCCAGCAGGGAGACATGGAGAGCAACGGGAAGAGCGTGAATCGGAAAGGCGAGTGGGTGGATCTTTCGACTGGACCGATCATCTGGGGGCAGCCCGGAACTAACGGCCAGCATGCCTTTTACCAGCTCCTCCACCAGGGTACGAAGTTGGTTCCATGCGACTTCCTGGCCGCGGCTGAGAGCCATAATCCTTTAGGCGAACATCACCCGATACTGCTGTCGAATTTCCTGGCCCAGAGCGAGGCGCTGATGAAGGGGAAGACAGCTGACGAAGCCCGTGCAGAGCTGGAGGCAGCTGGTGTTTCGACCGAGCAGCTTGAGCTCCTGGTACCAGCCAAAACCTTTCCCGGCAACAAGCCAACCAATTCCTTCTTCTACCGGAAACTGACTCCCGAGATCCTGGGCACCTTGATTGCATTCTACGAGCATAAGATCTTCACCCAGGGCATTATCTGGAACCTGAATTCATATGACCAGTGGGGAGTGGAGCTGGGCAAACAGCTGGCTAAGACCATCCTGCCGGAATTGCAGGCAGCGGGCGAGGCGTCGATCCACGATTCGTCTACCAACGGACTTATCAACTATTATAAAAGCATTCAGATATGAACGCGCGCCCGCGTTAGGACATAGGACATATTTGGAAATCAGGCGGATGGACTGGATTTTCAAAGAAAAGGAGGACAGGAGAAATTGATGGCGTATATAAATAAAGTGGCGCTTTTTACAAACGAGTATCCTCCGAATGTTTACGGCGGCGCTGGAGTGCATGTTGAATACCTGAGCCGCGAGCTGTCAAGGCTCGTCGAGGTAGAAGTGCGCTGCTTCGGTGACCAGGATCAGCAGGACCAGAACCTGCGTGTCAAAGGTTATGGTCCCTGGTCGGAGGCCAGGACGGATACCGACCCGCGCTTCGCAGGCGCGCTGGACGCCATCTACCGCAGCCTGGCGATGGCCAGGGACAACCTGGATGCCAACATCGTGCATTCGCACACCTGGTACGTGCAGTTTGCTGGTTTCCTGGCCAAAAAACTGTGGGGTATCCCGTTCGTGTTAACCACCCACTCCCTGGAGCCGCTGCGTCCCTGGAAGGTAGAGCAGCTCGGAAATGCCTACCACCTGAGCTCCTGGATCGAAAATAACGGCATCACAGAGGCAGATGCTGTGATCGCAGTCTCGCAGGAGACGCGCAGGGATGTGCTGCGTTGTTTCCCCCTGGTAGATCCTGGAAAAGTGCACGTAATCCATAATGGGATTGACCTGCGCCAGTATCGCAGGACTACCAACACAGATGCCCTGGTCAACCGCGGAGTGGATCCCGAACGACCTTTTGTGCTGTTCGTCGGGCGAATCACACGGCAGAAGGGCATCATCCACCTGGTGAACGCCATCCCGCACATCGATCCTTCGATCCAGGTAGTGCTGTGTGCCGGCGCCCCGGACACGCCAGATCTCGGCCGTGAGATGTCGGAGGGCGTGGATGCAGCCAGCAAAGGCCGTCCTGGTGTGATCTGGATTCGTGAGATGCTGCCGCGCGAGGAGATCATCCAGTTTTACTCGCATGCAGCCGTTTTTTGCTGCCCTTCGGTATATGAGCCGTTCGGCATCATCAATCTGGAAGCGATGGCTTGCGAGACGGCCGTGGTGGCTTCTGCTGTGGGGGGCATCCCCGAGGTGGTCATACCCGAAGAGACCGGCTTGCTGATCGATTTGCAGTTGAAGCCAGGCACGTTTGATCCAGTGGATGCACCCAAATTCTCTGCGGATCTGGCTGCTGCCATCAACCGGGTGGCACTCAATCCTGCTCTCCGTGTTAAATTTGGCCAAAACGGGCGCCGCCGTGTGGAAGACCACTTCAGTTGGAGAGCGATTGCGGGGCGGACCCTCGAACTATACCGCTCGCTTTAGCCCGAGGGCAGTACAGTAGTGGTTTCGACGTCTGAAGAGAGCTATACACCTTAAGTCATTTCCACAAGTACCCGCGCGTCGAATCCGGTGATTGACCTTTCAGAATAATGCTGATCCATGCGGCGTTGGGTAAAATAAACTAACTGGCGAAACGACAGGAGGACTGGGATGCAGGTAAATGAAGGAAGAACCCGGGTCATAATTCAGGGCGTGACACCCGAGATCGAAGCGGGGAGATTTCCAATTAAGCGCATTGCCGGCGATGAAACGGTCGTGGAAGCCGATATCCTTACAGATGGTCATGACGAGCTATCATGTGCCCTGCTTTTCCGGCGGGAAGCAGACCTGGCCTGGAGCGAGGTTCCGATGTTGTCATTGGGAAACGACCGCTGGCGTGCTAAATTCAGGGTCCAGGATCTGGGCCGCTACCGCTACACCGTTCAAGGGTGGGTAGACCACTTTAAGACCTGGAGGCGGGATCTCGAGAGGCGCGTGGAAGCCGAACAGGATATGTCTGTCGACCTCCGGATCGGCGCTGAGCTGGTCAAGGAAGTTCGCCAGCGGGCAACAAAAGTAGACGCTTCCTGGCTCTCGACTTACGCGAATGCGCTGCAAACTGGTGGAGAAGAAGGCACTCGCCATGCCCTTTCGCCGGAGCTGGATAGGCTGATGTCCCTGTACGCAGACAGACGTTTTGCTACGATTTATGACAGAGAGCTGGAAATCGTGGTAGACCGGGAGCGTGCCCGGTTCGGTGCCTGGTACGAGCTGTTCCCGCGCTCGTGTTCGAGCGTGCCCGGACGCCATGGAACCTTCAAGGATGTTGAGGGATGGCTGCCTTACGTGGCTTCGATGGGTTTCGACGTGCTTTACCTGCCGCCCATTCACCCGATTGGGATGAGCTTTCGCAAGGGGCGCAATAACTCGATTGATGTTGGAAAAGATGATCCCGGCAGCCCCTGGGCGATCGGGTCGATCGAGGGAGGGCACAAATCTGTCCATCCGGACCTGGGTACACTGGCAGACTTTCGCCATTTGATCGAGACCGCTGTAGGGTTTGGCATCGAGCTGGCGATTGATATCGCTTTCCAGTGTGCTCCCGATAATCCCTACGTCACCGAGCATCCCGTGTGGTTCCGGAGGCGACCAGATGGGACAATCCAGTATGCAGAAAATCCCCCTAAAAAATATCAGGACATATACCCATTTGACTTCGAGACCGAGCATTGGAAAGAACTGTGGGCAGAGTTGAAGGATGTCGTAAGTTTTTGGGCGGATCAGGGAGTGCGCATATTCCGGGTGGATAACCCACATACCAAGCCGTTTTCCTTCTGGGAATGGCTTATTACTGAAATCAAGCGTGAGTATCCCGAAGCTATCTTCCTGGCTGAAGCCTTCACGCGCCCAAAAGCACTTTACGGCCTGGCGAAGAGAGGTTTCACACAATCGTACAACTATTTTCCATGGCGCAATACCAAGTGGGAGCTGACCGAATATCTTACTGAGCTCACTCAAACCGAGGTTAGTGAATTCACCGGTCTGAACCTTTGGCCAAACACACCGGATATCCTTCCCGAGTACCTCCAGTTTGGTGGTCGTCCAGCCTTCATGACGCGGCTGATCCTGGCGGCCACCCTGAGCCCTTCCTACGGCATTTACGGTCCGGCCTTCGAGCTGTGCGAAAACCGCCCGCTTGCGACGGGCCGGGAGGAATACCTCGATTCGGAAAAATATGAAATCAAGAACTGGGATCTCGATAAAACCGATAGCATAATGGAGCTGATTAGCCAGGTGAACCGGATTCGCCGAGAGAACCCGGCCTTTCAGGTAAACCACGACCTGCGCTTCCATGAGATCGACAACGAGCAAATCATCGCTTATTCAAAGAGCAGCGTGGACCGGTCAAACCAGGTGCTGGTCGTTGTGAACCTGGATCCGCACCATATACAGTCCGGCTTCCTCACTCTGCCGCTGGAAGAGATGGGCATCGACGCCCACCAACCGTATCAGGCCCACGACCTGCTGACCGACGCGCGCTACCTGTGGCATGGAACTCGTAACTACGTGGAATTGAATCCGCAGGCGGTGACTGCACACATCTTCGTGATCCGCAGAAAAGTGAGCACTGAGCACGATTTTGATTACTACCTGTGACCAGGACAGGATAAATTGATTGACCGATAATATGAAGCTTCGTATAAATCGTAAAGCGCGCGACCTGTACCCGCTGGAGGGCTTCTTGTTTTCCAACGATGGGCAGGTCATCTTCCCAGACTCCCAAAGCACGCGCCTCTTCGTGCAGGAGATCAACGAGCTGCGCAGCCGGTCTGACCATCCCATGCATGGGCAATGGATAAAAGCCGGGCAGCTTAATGCCCTGGTTTTGATCGACGAAATCACGCACCATGTGATCCAGCTGTACAGGCAGCAGAGAAACCTACAGGTCTTGCAGCAGGCAGGTCAGTGGCTGGTAGAGAGACTGGATAGTCAGGGGTTTGATAACAGCCTGTTATCTTTTATCCGTGAATTCCCGCCGCAAGCCGTTTACCAGCAGCAGGTAACGCCGGAAGCCTACCTGGCAGGCGAGACTGATGGTGTCCCAAACCGCGAGGTTTTACTGGAAGAACTGCTCCTTGTGTGGCTGGAGAATATGAATTCAGCCGCCTCGCCGTTTACCGAGATGTTTGAAGATGCGGAACTGGAGCGTGGGACCTCCTATTTCCAGATCATTTACCTACTGCGCAAGTTTTTCGATGCCCAGCCGAAATTCGGTCCGCAAGAACAAAACCTGGTCGATATGTTGCGCAGCCCGGCAGTTGAGGTGCCCATTTCGCTTTCCGGGCAGCTGCAGTATATCCAGGAGAGATGGGCCGGCCTGCTCACTGGATACATGGAGCGCCTGCTTAACGGCCTTGATTTGCTTAAAGAAGAAGAGAACATCTCTTTCACCGGTCCAGGCCCGGTGCAGGTATTGGAATTTGCCGGGCTAGGCCTGGAGGCGGAGCCAGAGCGATACAGCGTGGATCGGGAATGGATGCCCAGGCTGGTCCTGCTCGCCAAGAGCACCTACGTGTGGCTAAACCAGCTTTCCAGGAAATATCAACGCCCTATCTCCCACCTGGACGAGATTCCCGATGAAGAGCTGGAAACCCTGCAGCGTTGGGGGTTCAGCGGATTGTGGCTGATCGGATTGTGGGAGCGCAGCCCGGCGTCCAGGCGTATCAAGCAGCTGACCGGTAATCCCGAGGCTGCGGCATCAGCTTATTCACTGTTCGACTACCAGATTGCTGCCGACCTGGGAGGTGAGGAGGCTTACCGGAACCTTGCAAGGCGTGCCGGGGAGCACGGCATCCGCCTGGCGAGCGATATGGTCCCCAATCACATGGGCGTCGATTCCAGGTGGGTGGTGGAACATCCTGACTGGTTTATCAGCCTCCCAAACAGCCCGTTTCCATCTTACACATTCAACGGGCTGGATTTATCTTCGGACGGGCGGGTAAGCATCCATTTGGAAGACCACTACTATAACCGCAGCGATGCGGCGGTGGTTTTCAAGAGAGTAGAGCGCGCAACAAATGACACGCGCTATATCTATCACGGCAACGATGGCACCAGCATGCCCTGGAATGATACCGCCCAGCTGGATTATCTGAATTCTGACGTGCGTGAGGCGGTGATCCAGGTTATTCTGCAGGTAGCGCGTAGGTTTCCTATCATCCGCTTTGACGCTGCCATGACACTGGCCAGGCGGCATATCCAACGACTGTGGTACCCGGAACCCGGCAGTGGTGGAGCAATCGCCTCGCGCTCGGAGCACTCACTGGCAAAAGCCTGGTTTGACGCTGCCATACCCCAGGAATTTTGGCGCGAAGTCGTGGAAAGGGTGACCGCTGAAGTGCCGGATACTCTCTTGCTGGCCGAAGCGTTCTGGATGATGGAAGGCTACTTCGTCCGCAGCCTGGGTATGCACCGGGTGTATAACAGCGCGTTCATGAACATGCTGAAGGCTGAAGACAACGCCAAATTCCGGACATCGATGAAAAACGTGTTGGAATTCGACCCGGAAATCCTGAGGCGCTACGTGAACTTCATGAGCAACCCCGACGAAGAAAGCGCGCTGGCGCAGTTTGGCAAGGGTGATAAGTACTTCGGCGTCTGCGCGCTGATGGTCACGATGCCGGGCTTACCCATGTTTGGGCACGGCCAGGTTGAGGGCTATCGTGAAAAATACGGCATGGAATACCGCCGCTCCTATTGGGACGAGCAGCCGGACAATCACCTGGTTGAGCGGCATGCACGTGAGATATTTCCTCTCATGCAGCACCGCCATATCTTTGCCGGCGTTAATAATTTCCTGCTTTATGACTTTTACTCTCTCAATGGGCAGGTAAACGAAGACGTATTTGCTTACTCTAATTGTCCCGGTGACTCCGGGGAAGGTGACGGGGAACGTGGGCTGGTCGTCTTTAACAACAAGTTCGAGGTTGCCCGAGGCTGGATTCACACTTCGACCCCCTGTTCAATCAAGTACAAGGGAGGCAGCCGCAGATTAATCCAGAAGACCCTGGGCGAAGGCCTGGGGCTGCATCCCGACGGCAGCCAGTATTGCATTTTTCGAGATCACATTTCTGACCTGGAATTTATCCGCAGCCGCCAGGAAATTTGCGAAGAAGGCCTGTACGTTGAGCTCGGAGGATTCAAATACCTGGTTTACCTGGATTTTCGTGAAGTTGAAGAAGATTCTGAGCACCCATACAGCCTGCTCGCAGCGATTCTGGATGGCCGGGGAGTCGCGAGGATCGAAGCGGCGTTGCAAGAGATGCTCCACCCGCAGGAAAAATCAGGGAGAGATCAAAAGGAACTACTAATTAAAAATTTTCCTCGAGCAAGCGGCATCCTGCTCCATCCCACATCCTTACCAGGCCGTTTTGGCATCGGTGACCTGGGCGATGCGGCTTACCGGTTTGTGGATTTTTTGGCAGCCAGCCGCCAACAGTACTGGCAGATCATGCCCATCGGCCCAACCAGCTATGGTGACTCCCCTTACCAGGCGTTATCGGCTTTCGCAGGAAACCCGCTGCTGATAAACCTGGAACAGCTGGTCGAGGAACGCTGCCTGGCGCCCTGGGATTTCGACGGGGCGCCAGCCTTTACTGAGCACAGGGTGGATTACGGGCAGGTGATCGATTTCAAAATGCAGATGTTGCGCCTGTCCTTCGAGAACTTCAAAAACAATGCCAGCCGGGGATTTAAGACTGAGCTCGCCGACTTCATCGCAGCCAACCAATCCTGGCTGGAGGATTACGCCCTCTTTGCTGCGCTGAAGGATTATCACGCTGGGGCCAGCTGGGATACCTGGGAGCCTGATATCGCCGCGCGTCAGTCCGCAGCTCTCGAACGCTGGCGCCCGGTCTTGGATGACCTGGTCGGATTTCACCAGTACACCCAGTTCCTGTTCCACAGGCAGTGGTCCCGCTTGAAGGAGTATGCGGACGAACATGGCATACGCATCATCGGGGATATCCCCATTTTCGTGGCTTTCGACAGCGCCGATACCTGGGCCCACCAGGAACTTTTCTACTTCGACAGTCAGGGAAAGCCAACTCTGGTGGCCGGGGTGCCGCCGGATTATTTCAGCTCAACCGGGCAGTTATGGGGAAATCCGCTGTACCGTTGGGAGGTAATGGCTCAAGACGGCTTCGCCTGGTGGATTGCACGATTAAGTTCGGCATTGCAGCAGGGGGACCTGGTCAGGCTCGATCACTTCAGGGGTTTCGAGGCTTTCTGGGCGGTGCCAGCCGAAGAAGAGACTGCCATAAACGGACAATGGTTGAAGGGTCCTGGCCGGAATCTCTTCCGGGCTGTCGAGCAGGCATTGGGGCAGGTGCCGATCATCGCTGAAGACCTGGGCCTGATCACACCGGAGGTGGAGTCGCTGCGGGATGAACTGGGATTCCCTGGAATGAAGGTGCTGCAGTTTGCCTTCTCAGGCGAACCTGACCATCCTTACTTGCCCCAAAATTACGAGCCCAATTGCGTGGTGTACACGGGCACCCACGACAACGACACCGCGCTCGGCTGGATCAGCACCGCCGGTGAAAAGGAGCTGGCATCCCTGCGCCAGTATCTGGGCGGCCGAGGAGGAGAGCTGAACTGGGAATTGATCCGGCTGGCTTTCATGTCTGTCGCCAACACAGTGATTATCCCTCTCCAGGACATCCTTGGCATGGGCAGCGAAGGCCGGATGAACACCCCGGGTCAGGCGAGCGGAAACTGGCAGTGGCGATTTGCACTAAATTCACTGGACGCCGCAGCCTGTGAGCGTCTCAAGTCCTTGACGGAGATATACGGTCGGGCGGCCGGAGAAGAAATCGTGTAAGCCAGTCACACAGGTATAGCTTTCTTTTCCTTCAAGGCTTTCACCAATGCCGGCACAAAAATCCGGCAATCCTCGACCACTCCAAAATCCATCTGTTTAAAAACGCGCGATTTTGGATCGTTGTTCACGGCAATCATGATTCTTGGACCAACAATCCCTACCATGTGCTGTAAATCCCCTGATATTCCCACTCCAATATAAAGGTCTGGTTTCACCATCACCCCGCTTTGCCCGATCATGGAATCAAAATCTGCCCAACCCGCATCGACGACGGGGCGCGTGGAGCCGAGACCGGCATTCAGAACAGTTGCCAATTCTGCGATTTCACGCCAGCCATCGCTATCTCCCGCACCTGCTCCACCAGCCACAATAACCGGGGCGGACTCCAGGGAGATCCCTACAGGTTCTCCCTGCACGATTTCCAGGGTCCGTGCACGCAGTGGGAAACTTTCTGGGATTTCGATAGGGATAACCTCGCCTGTCCTGGAAGAATCAAAAACCGGGTTGGGAAAGACACCCTCGGCCACCGTGGCCATCTGGGGGCGTTTGACTGGACAGATGATGGTGATCATTCCCCCGTACGCCGGGATGTGTTGTTCAAGGATTCCGCTGTTGTTGATGGTCAAGTCGATACAATGCGCGGTTAAACCGGTATCCAGCCTTACAGCGAGCAACGGCGCCAGCTCTCTTCCCATTGTTGTGGAACCGATCAGAACTATATCCGGCTGATAATTTGTCACCAGCTTCACGATGATTTCTGCGTACAGCTCTGCCTGGTAGAGTCCCAGAAATTCCGCATCTCCTCGCAAAACCAGGTCTGTGCCTGCATCGATCATTTCTTGCTCACAGCCTGCCAGGTCTCTCCCAAGCAGGATCGCCCCGACTTTACAATCGAGCTCATCAGCCAGCTGCCGGGCTTTACTTACCAGCTGCAGGGATACTCGCTCGGTTCCCCGCAGGCCGTGTTCGGCAATCACAAACACTTTTGCTTTTTCCTGTGCCATCAGGCCACCCCCGCATTAGACAGGATTTTTATGAGGCGATCAACTTTCTCCTGTAGAGTCCCTTCCAGCATCTCCACTGATCGGCGGTTCTCCAGATATGAAAGCTCGGATATACACGTTGGGGAACCTTTCAATCCCACGCGCCCGACAGGGATGTTGAGCGCCTCACGGTTCCATTCAATGATCTGCTTGCTGCGAGCCTTCAAGATGCCGGAGAAACTGAGCGCTTTCGGCTGATTGATTTCCCGTGTTACCGTGAGGACTGCCGGGAGCTTGAGTTTAACAATCCTGTAACCATGTTCGTAATCAGATTTTATGGTCCAATCATCACCCTGATCATCAAGGATCTCACTTACCCTCGTCACAACCGGCAGATCGAGAAAGGCAGCAACCTGCGGGCCGACCCACTCCGTGGAACCATCGCTGCTGGCCATCCCACACAGGACCAGGTCCACGAAACCCAATTTTCTGATGGCGCCGGTCAAAGTGAAAGCTGTGGCATACGTGTCGGCACCTGCAAAAGCAGGATCGCTGAGAAGAATACCTTCATCTGCACCCCGTGCCAGGCATTCTCGCAGCACATTGACGACCGCAGGAGGGCCCATACTAAGCACAGTGATTTGTGCTCCATACTTTCTTCTCAGCTGAAAAGCAGCCTCCAGGGCATGGCAGTCGAGGGGGTTTATAACCAGTGGAATATCCAGGCGAGGTATTGATTTGGTGACGGGATCTATTTTGAGCCTGTCTGCTTCTTTTGGGTCCGGTACCGCTTTGACACAAACGATGATTTTCAGCATCGATGTTCTCAGGATTTTCTATTTGAAGAACTTCGTTTTTATTATGATAGTGCCCAGCGCGAGATAATGACTTTCATGATGTCCGAGGTGCCGGCAGAAGGGCCGAGCACAAACGAATCGCGCAGATAGCGCGTCACGGGGAATTCTTCCATGCAGCCATACCCGCCGTGGATATCAACTGCCATCTTGGCAGCCTTTTGCGCCGCTTCGGTGGTGAAGTATTTCGCGACTGCAAATTCGTTCGCCGAGCGCCCACCTCCATCCTGCAGTGCTGCCGCTCGATAGCCTAACAACCGTCCGGCCTCCAGGTCAATTTTCATCTCCGCGATCTTGAATTGAATGGCTTGCAGGTTGCTGATTGGTTTCCCGTAGAGCACGCGTTCGTTGGCAAATTTGACGGACACTTCCAGGCAGGCCTGCTGCACACCCAGAGCGCAGCCAACCATGCCGCCGCGCCCAACGTCTCCAATCGCAGTCATCGCCACCTTGAGCCCTTTACCTTCCCCGCCGAGGATATTCACCGCTTGCACTATCACATCTCTGAGCTCGATCTCGCCGGTATTGCAGCCCCGCATTCCGACCTTGACTTCCTCGTGAGTGGCGCTAAATCCCTTTGTCCCTTTTTCAATGATGAAAGTGGTATAGGCCTCGGAATTATCGCAATCGTTGGCTAATACCACCTGGACGTCAGCAATATGTGAATTCGTGATAAAGCATTTCCGGCCGTTCAGAACATAATTGCCATCTTCTTTGGTGTAAGATGTCTGGCAGCCTTTTGGATCTGAACCACCCGCTGGTTCTGTCACGGCGACGGTGGGAAGCCGTTCGCCAGCGGCGAATTTTGGCAGGAATTTCCGCTTTTGATCTTCCGATCCGAATTTGATGAATACTTCGATCCCGAGACCAAATACCTGGTACATCATGGCCGTTGCAACCGAAATTCTGGCGATTTCCTCCAGGGCGATCAGGCGGCCAATATAACCAATTCCCAGCCCACCATACTCCTCGGGAATTGTGACTGCAAACATTTCGGCCTCGGCCAGCTCTTTCACCACCTCATCCCAACCCCGGTTCGTCTGTTCCATCATCGGCACATGCGGGGCGATTCTTGTTTCGGCAAATTCCTTCGCCGCTTTGCGGAACAATTCCTGTTCCTCGGTGAATGTGAAATCGATCATCTTTTCTCTCCTGTGTTCTCGAGAAATTTCGTGTTGTTAATGCGGGTCCAGGCAGGTTGTGGAATTCTCTTTCTGTTGAGAAGCAGAGCGTCCTCCGGAATTGTCAGCATATTTTCTTCACTTCATGTTGCGTAACAATTCTTCTGAAGATCCCAATCGTCTACGTTTCGTACGTGGTCTAGGAGCTGTCTCCCTCCAAGCATATGCAGGTATTCGATGAGCGAATCAATTGAACAGTCCAGTGTAGAAGAGGACTTGTTTACTCCATATAAAACCGACGCGCCCAACATACCGGTAAACAACATTTCTGTCACTGTTTTCGAATCTAGATTCTTGGGTAATTCCCCCTTTTGGACAGCCTCATCCAGAAGCCTTGTTATCAGGGCTTTAAAGCCCACAAATCCTTTGTAAACTTCTTTGACCAGGTGGGGACGTGTATCGTCCAGCTCCACCGAGAAAGTGATGAAGATGCATCCTCCAGGAAAATTCTCTGCATCCTTTAGATACCGGTCGCGATAATTGACCAGTATCTGGAGAACCTTTTCTGATGGGCTTTCGATTTGATCGATCGAGGAAAGTACTCTATCACGCCAGATTTGCTGTGATTCAGCCAGGACTTCGAGAAATAAATCCTCTTTACTGCAGAAATGGTTGTAGAACCCGCCTTTGGAGGTGCCAGCAGCTTTGATGATCTCATTGATCCCGGTGCTCAAATACCCATTCAATGAGAACAGCTTCTGGGCTTCGTGGATGATCGTCTTTTTAAGAGTCATGACTTGGTTTCTTCCCAATTACAGACAGACCGGTCTGTTTGATTTTTTATCTTACAGAATTTTCCGGATTATGTCAACCCTTTTTGGAAATTCGATGCAGATTTCTAATAGACTGGAGGAGATAATGATCTTATCCCTCACGACCCTTGAGGTTCTCGGATCCTTCCCACCAATTTTTTTTTGGACGTCAGGATTTCAGGTGTCTAAGAGTCCGGGAAAACCGGGACATCATTTATCCGCTTACAAATTCAAGAATTACATCGTAAGAAATCAATTGATTATATGTATCAGGTGTTCAGGATGGGGAATAAATGGTAGATTCGCCGGTTTTGAGGATTCTAACCTCCACCTGCGGATGATTCTTCTTCACACTTTCGGCAAACACCAGGGGCGGAGAGGAATGGAAGGCGGGTTTGAGCCAGGCCATCCCCAGTTGTCGTAGCGCAGGCCGACCAGGTCGCCGTCATCGGAAAAATAGATGAGGCCATGCCGCGGCTAGCAGGGCGGGCAGCCAGTCTGTGCGGATGATAATCTTAGTGGAGACCGTCCCGGGCTTGATCTTGCCGGGCCAGCGCACCATTTCTGGTACGCGGAAAGCGCCTTCCCAGTTGGAGTTCTTCTCATTCCGGAAGGGTGTCATGGCGCCATCGGGCCAGGTGTTCATGTGCTGGCCATTGTCGGTGGAATACATCACAATGGTGTCCTCGGAGATACCCAGTTCATCCAGGAAATCAAGCATCTGGCCGACATACTTGTCATGCTCTACCATCACGTCGTGGTAAAAGGACCGCCAGCTCCCCGCCTGTCCCGCCACATTTGCTGGTGGGTGAACACGGAAGTGCATCCAGGTGGTATTCAGTCAGACGAAGAACGGCTGTTCGTCCTTATGTGCGCGCTTGATGAAGTCCTGTGCTGCTGCTACAAATTCAGTGTCACACGTCTCCATGCGCTTCCGGGTCAGCGGGCCGGTGTCTTCGATCTTTTTTTACCGACCCTTTCCCAGCGCGGCTGCTCGGTTGGATCGTCCTGGTCGGTAGCCCAGGTGTAAGGCACACCGCGCGGGCCAAACATCTTTTTGAAGTTCGGATAATCTTTATCAGAAGGATAATCCACGTTCCCTAGCTCTTCCTCGGCCTTCAGGTGATATCGATTGCCGAAGAATTCGTCGAAACCATGGACGGTCGGCAAGTACTTGTGCAGGTCGCCGAAGTGGTTTTTTCCAAACTGGCCGGTGACGTAACCCAGCGGTTTGAGCAGCTCGGGAATGGTGACATCCTCAGCCTGCAATCCGATATCTACACCCTGCATGTCGACTTTGGTGAGGCCGGTGCGGTAAGGGTTCTGCCCGGTCATGAAAGCTGCGCGTCCGGCTGTGCAGCCTCGCTGGCCGTATGAGTCGGTGAAGCGCATACCTTCATTCGTAATCCGGTCGATGTTGGGGGTGCGGTAGCCCATCAAGCCATCGCTGTAGCAGCTCAGGTTGGTGATGCCAATATCATCACCCCAGATGATCAATATATTGGGTTTACCTTTAGGCATTTAAATTTTCCCCTTTATTCGGAATATTTATTCGAGGTTCGTAAGTTATGTCTTTTCACGCACCGGAGGGCGTGGTTGTCCTGGGGTCTGATATTGGCCACGCCGGCCGCGGTTAGGTGGTTTCCAACCATGGCATTCCCGATAAAGCAACCCGCTGCCACAGGGACAGGTGTTTTCCGGTTTTGAGTTAAGATAGGCCCGGTCTAATTCCTCCTTCCCCTTCATTACTATCGGCATTACATCAGAAGCCATTCTGCCGTTTGTCATGAGCATCGCCATAATTTTCATCGGTTCGTCCACTCGCTGGAAGAACGCTTTGTATCCGGCGCACAGGTAATTCAGACCCGGCTCTCCATCCAGAGTCCTGAAAAAGCGGTATTTGGGGCATTCCCCGTTGCATGCAAAGCGCACCGGGCATTCCAGGCAGTACTTTGGCAGGGAAGTGAGCTTGTCCTGGCCGAATTCGTGCTGCTGCTCCGAGCCGACCAGTTCGATCATGTGATCCGCCTGGATATTGCCAAGTAGAAATCCAGACTCGACGAAATGGTCGCACGAATACAAGTCGCCGTTATGCTCCAGCGCCAGGCCGTAGCCGCAGGTCTGGTCGAAGACGCACATCCCGGAAGAGGGAAGCCTCATCCAGCTGCGCAGGGCAGCCTCGAAGGTCCGGACGAAGATCCGGCCGACGTCGTTGTAGATCCATTCATCGAAGACCTGGATGAGAAAACGACCAAACTGCTCCGACTGCACCGAACGGGAGGAAACCCGGTTACCTTCCTGGACTAGGTTGAGTCCATCGGTGTCTGTGCGCTCAACCACCGGGATAAACTGGATCCATTCGGTTCCAGCTTCATCGCGCAGGAAGCGGTAGACTTGTTTCGGGTAAGAGGCATTGATGCGGTTGACAGTGGTCAGAAGATTGTATTCTACGCCGTGCTTCTGCAGCAGTCTCAGCCCGCGCATCACCTTATCGAAGGTGGGCCGGCCGCCTTTATCGACCCGGAAGTAATCATGCAGGTGGCGGGGGCCATCCAGGCTCAGGCCGATCAGAAATCCGTTCTCTTTGAAAAACGCGCACCAATCATCGTCCAGCAAGGTCCCATTGGTCTGCAGGGTGTTTTCGAAAGTCATGCCGGGGCGTCTATACTTTTTCTGGAACTCGATCGCTTTTCGAAAGAAGTCCAACCCCATTAAGGTAGGTTCGCCGCCCTGCCAGGCGACCGTCACTTCGGAGTTGCGGTGGCTCTCGATGAGCTGCCGGATATAAGTATCCAGAACTTCATCACTCATGCGGAAGTTGCTGTCCGGGTACAGTAGCTCTTTATCGAGGAAGAAGCAGTACGAACAGGCCAGGTTGCAGGTGGCGCCGCTGGGTTTAGCCAGGACATGGATGCGAGGTGGGATTTTTATTTTCATGAAAATGACAGCCAGGTGATCGAGCTAAAATCCGTCTACTCCAGATCACCGAAAAATTATTAAGATAGACGAAAAGTTCGATAAACTGGGACCGGTGAATTGTTGAATAATACCGCGTTGACTGAAAAGGCTGAGTCAGGTAGAAAATGAAAGGAAGATACGATTCGAAATTCCAGACTTAGATTCGGGTGTAAGTGGAAGTCTCGACAGGTTCTTGATTGCCTGCACAGGCTTTTCATTCCGAGTGGTGATTGGAAGAAGTTAATTATTGATCCTCAGATGTCAGTTTATAATAATACTCATCAACTTCCATAATGATTTAGGAAAAAATGCGAGGTAGACGGCAGGATCGGCGCGAAATGCGCCAGGAGGGCCGCAAACTAGGGCGACCTGGCGGCGGGGGCAGCCGCTAACAGATGCGGCAGAAGAAGGAGCTGAGGGAGCACCGCACTCTTGCCATTTTGATTCTACGCTTCTTCCTGGCACTTGCCTGGCCCTTCCTGGATAAACGCATTGTCAGGCAGCCGTTCTCGAAACAGTTCAGGCTGCGGTTGGAGAAACTGGGTCCGACCTATATAAAACTCAGCCAGATTCTAAACCTGCGTGAAGATATTCTCCCGAAAACCATCACAGATGAGCTGAAGAAGCTGCTTGATAAACTTCCGGCAGTCTCGTATGAAAGGTTCAAGCAGCTCATCACTGACAGTCTTGACTTACCGCTGAACGAGATGTACCGCTGTATCGATCCGCTCCCGCTTGGATCCGCCTCGCTGGCTCAGACCCACCGGGCCAGGCTTGTCAGCAATGAGAAGGTAGTCATCAAGGCACTCAAGCCAGGTGTGCGCACCCTGATCAAGCGCGATACTCGCCTGCTGCGTTTCTTCGGCCGGATCTTGCAGCTCTTTCTATCTCGTTACCAGCCGAGGCGTATCATCGACGAATTCAGCGCTTACACTTTGCGTGAAGTTGACATGCGCTTCGAAGCCGATAACGCTGAGACCTTCTCGGCGTATTTTAAAGACGAGACGAAGGTGCGTTTTCCGCGCATTTATAGAAAATACAGCTCCCGTGATATTCTGTGCATGGAATATTTTGACGGCATCAAGCCGGATGAAACCGCCCTGCGTAAACTGACCGCTGAACAGCGCCACCAGGCAATCGATTTGGGCATCGGTGCTGTGGTGAGAATGATTTATCGCGATGGGTTCTTCCATGCCGACCTGCACCCGGCAAACCCGATGATTTTCCAGAAACCCGGCTCAAAGGAGGTCAGTGTTGGATTCATCGACCTGGGGATGGCTGGCAGGTACACACGCGATATGCGTAAACGCCTGTTTTATTATTTTTATTCCCTGGTCACCGGCGATCCCGAGAGCGCCGCACGCTACCTCACTTCCCTGACGATACCTGGCAAGGGGGCAGATATCGAGGGTTTTCGCCGGGCTGCCTCCGACTTGTATGCCCGCTGGTTGACATCACCGAATATCAAAGACTTTTCGCTCGCCCAGGTGATCCTGCAGTCGGTCCTGCTGGCCGGCCGCTACCGCATCCAATACCCAGGCGAGATCATCCTGATGGTCAAAGCCCTGGTTACGATTGAAGGGGTAGGCTATATCTTAAATCCGGAGATTGACATCCCCTCGGCCGCGCGCGAGCATGTTCGGTCCATCTTGCTGCATGAATTCAATCCCCTGAACATAATCCGCGACAGCGCACTGATCCTGCCTGAAATGATGGATGTGCTTCGCAAAAGCCCTTTGATCCTCACAGAAGGGATAAACACATTGGAAGCAAATCTAAATCGGCCACCTGCGGGTCCGTTTAACGGAGTGCGCAGCCCATTGCTGGCTGGATTCTGCCTGCTGGCAGGAGTAACCCTGCTGGCATTAAATGGCCCTCGGTTCGTGTGGACTGCTTTGTTTATGATCGCAGCGATTTTGGCAATCAGGTCATGAAAAATTTTGAGGTTAAGAACATATATTGGTATCGAAAAGCTCGTATGGGTATGGTAGCTGACTGGAATCGTATAGGCAAGGAACTGTAAGATGACCAGAATACGGTTAAATAACGTCGATTTGGCTTGGCTCCGCATGGAAAATCCGACCAACCCGATGATGATCACGGTGCTCATCCAATATAGAGGGCGAGTCGATCATAAACGGTTGGTTTCAACGATCAAGGAGTCTCTCAATCGTTACCGTCGATTTCGACAGTGTATAGTCCGTCCGAATCGAATTTTCAGCCGGCCTTACTGGGAGGACGATCCTGATTATAGGGTTGAAAATCATGTAGAAAAAGAGGTTCTTCAGCTTCCTGCGAATGAAGCGTCTCTGCAAGAGCTGATCAATATCAAAATTAATACGGCTCTGGATATTAACCGCCCATTGTGGAAGGTGACCCTGGTCGAAAATTATCCTGAAGACGACGTTATTATTGTGAGAATTCATCACTGCATCGCGGATGGAATTTCCCTAATGCGGGTTTTACTGCAAATGACCGAACGTTCGTTAAGTGCACCTTCAAATCAGGCTGCTGTCGAAAATCCAAATCAAGCGGGCTCTGAGACTGGAGGTGCAGGTGTAATTTTGCTGGATGCAACTCAAACCGCCGAAAACAGCAGACCTTCACCAGCTGAAACACCAGCCGAGAGCGGCATAGGGCCTCCATTACCGGGTAAGAGTAGCTTATTTAGAAAACCAACCATCACCGAAATCCTCGCTGCCTCTGCCAGGATCGTTTTTCGCCCGGCGGACCCGCCTAACATCCTCAAAGGGCCTTTAGGAACTATAAAAAAGGCTGTCTGGTCTGAGCCGTTCAGCGTGTCCGAAATTAAGAAAATTGCAAAAATTAAACATGCGACCATCAATGATGTGGTGATGGCAATTACCTCCGGGGCGATCCTGCGCTATATCGATCTGCACAACGATGCTCGAAAAAGAAATATCCGCGCTTTTATCATGGTCAACATGCGCGGCCACTCATTTGACAAAGAGCTTGGGAACAATTTTGGCCTGGTCTTTTTAGCCCTGCCGTTGGATCGCCACCAACCGGTGGAAAGACTCGAGGCGATCAAGCAAGGCATGGACGACTTAAAAGCCTCCGCTGAATATGCTGCGAGCTATCTCATATTAAACATCCTGGGCCAGCTGCCAGAGTGGGTCGAGTACGTGGCAACCAGGATTTTGGATAAAAAAGGCACGGTGGTATCTACCAACGTACCCGGGCCGCGCTACCAGATCTCCTTGGCAGGTACCCCGATCCGTTCTATGATCGCCTGGGTACCGCAATCAGGCCGGATTGGCGTTGGATTGAGCTTCGTCAGCTACAACAACCATTTAATTGTGGGATTGAACGTCGATGCCGGGGTTGTGCCCGATCCGGAGAGGTTCTTGCAACTGTTCAGCGAAGAATTTAATGCAATCCGGTCTGAAATCGCCTCACTCGACCAGGCGTAACTGCGAAATGACCTCTTCAATTGAGGTGAAGGAATAATTTCTTATGGCGTTTCTGCCCTACTTATGCAAGCTGGCTGATTTCACCAGGACTTATTTTCCCGCGACTTCAGGTGCGGCAAGCGCAGGACAAGCTGTCCATTAGGGAGGCTTAGATAATGAACTGGCCAATTTTCCTTTTAGGCATCGTTGTTGGTTGGATTATCGAATGGTTGGTCGACCTACTCTTCTGGCGTAAAAGGCAGAAAAAATGGATGGCCGATGAGTCCGGGTACCTTACACAGCTTTCTGAAGTCCAGGCTGAGCTGGAGAACAAGAGGTCGCTGGTTGCTCAGTTTACAGAAGGGCAGACCGGGCTGGATGACACCCGATTGAATATGGAGATCCTGAGCGCTGGATCGATATTTATAATGCGACCAATGCAAGGGCAGCTGTCGACAGCACGTTCATGTGATCGTTAATCCCAACAACCTGCTCCCTGGTTGGAAGATCTGGATCCCGGAACCCTGACCTATCCATTCGGTTAGCCGATTAGTCCAGCTACTTGGCAGAAAAAACCAGACTTCATACTTCCTTACCCGGTTGTTGTGCCGGGACGGAGAATCTGCTATATTACATTTGTGTTTCGTTTGAAGTCGATTATACGCGTCAAGCCCCAAATTTATCGAACCTTCTTTGCCATGTGAACCGAGCGATGTCACGTGTACAGGTAATGCGCATAATCTTGACAGATCAGCCCGCAGATTACCAGCTTTCACCCAACAACCGGGATTCAATTGTCATTCCGGTCCTTGCACCCGGGCGGAGGAAAAACACTCCCTGGAAAGCCAGCTCGAAGCGGCAATTCAATGGGCAGCTGTTTGAACCCATGGATGCCGAATTGATCGCGTTTTTCTTCGATTTTGGAGAACCAGACATATTTTTAAAATAGGAGATGAAGATGGCATATAACTTACGCAATCGAAACTTCTTAAAGGAGCTCGACTTCACACCTGATGAGCTCAAATTCTTGCTCAAGCTTTCTGGCGACCTGAAGGCAGCCAAGTATGGTGGTTACGAGCAGCAGACGCTGAAGGGCAAGAACATAGCCCTGATCTTTGAAAAGGCCTCCACCCGCACGCGCTGCGCGTTCGAGGTGGCAGCCTTTGACCAGGGTGCCAACGTCACTTACCTGGGCCCCACCGGCTCGCAGATCGGTCACAAAGAATCGATGAAAGATACTGCCAGGGTTCTGGGGCGCATGTATGACGGGATCGAATACCGCGGCTTCGGGCAGGAACTGGTGGAGATCCTGGGGCAGTACGCTGGAGTGCCGGTGTGGAACGGCCTGACCAATGAATTCCATCCCACGCAGTTGTTGTGTGACATCCTGACCATGACGGAGCACAGCGACAAACATCTCCACGAGATCGCTTACTGCTACCTGGGCGACGCGCGCAACAATATGGGCAACTCGCTGATGGTGACCGGCTGCATACTGGGCATGGATGTGCGCCTGTGCGCACCCAAAGCCCTGTGGCCAGAAGATGGTTTGGTCAAGACCTGCCGCGACATCGCTAATGAGACCGGCGCCCACCTGATTATCACTGAGAGCGTGGAAGAAGGCGTCAAGGGTGTGGATTACCTGTATACCGATGTATGGGTCTCGATGGGTGAGGCCAAGGAAGTCTGGGATGAGCGCATCAAGCTACTCAAGCCCTACCAGGTCAACATGGATGTGGTTAAAAAAACCGGCAATTCCAAAGTCAAATTCATGCACTGCCTGCCCGCCTTCCACAACCGCGAGACCACGGTGGGCGAGGATGTCTTCCAGAAGACTGGCCTGGAAAGCCTGGAGGTGACCGAAGAGGTTTTCGAATCCGAGCATTCGATTGTCTTCGCGCAGGCTGAAAACCGCATGCACACCATCAAGGCGATCATGGTCGCCACGCTGGGAGATTAGCATTATCCAGGTGCGATGGTGCGACGCACTGGCAAATTCGCAGCACATGAGTGCGTCGGATCGATCTGAACCTCATCGACTCATGCAGTTGCGATACGCTGATTATGAAGTGCACAGCCAGGTTTGAAAAAAGTCTTCAGTAAAACAAACCAAGGATATCTGGGAGCCATCATTGGTGGATGGGCTGATCCTGCTACTTATTGTTATCGCACTGCCGGCAAATTCGGTCATACTTTACGGACTCGATGCGCCTTCCGATTCACTGCTGGTGGCACTTTTAATGAGCGCATTTTTTCTGCGGTCGTGGCGCAGAAGAATGGTTATCCTTTCTATCAGTGTCGTTTTAATAACTCAGGTGTTTAAGTAGCCAAAGAAAAGGAGAACAGCATGGCAAAGGATAAAGGTAAGAAGAAAGGTAAGAAGACCAAGGATACGCAAGATCTTGAAGGGACGATGGTTGAAGGCGCAGAAGGCTCCACTCCGGAAAGCAAGGAACCCATGAGCGGCAAGGAGTTCGACAGGGAGATGAAGAAGCTCCATTACGAGCTGGTCAGGATGCAGGAGTGGGTCAAGCACACCGGCACCAAAATCTGCGTCATTTTTGAAGGGCGCGATACAGCCGGTAAGGGAGGCGTGATCAGGCGCATCACCGAGCGGGTCAGCCCGCGCGTCTTCCGAGTGGTGGCTTTAACGACCCCAACCGAGCGCGAAAAATCGCAGATGTACTTCCAGCGTTATATGCCGCACCTGCCTTCAGCCGGGGAAGTTGTACTTTTCGACCGCAGCTGGTACAACCGGGCCGGCGTCGAACGGGTGATGGGTTTTGCTACTCCGGAACAGGTGGAATACTTCCTGAAATTTACGCCGGCGGTGGAGAGAGCCATCATCAACTCAGGCACCCGGTTGATCAAATACTGGCTGGAAGTGGATATGGAAGAGCAGGCCAAGCGTTTCCAGGAGCGCAAAGAAGATTACCGCAAAATTTGGAAGCTCAGCCCGATGGATTTGCAGGCGCAGGCTCGCTGGTACGACTATTCCCGGGTGCGCGATGCCATGTTTGCCGCCACGGATACACCGGAATGCCCCTGGTACGTCGTGCCTTCCAACGACCAGCGCCGGGCACGCCTGAACTGCATTTCACACCTCTTGAGCCTGATCCCCTATGAAGAAGTGCCGCGCGAACCGATCAAATTCCCCAAGCGCCAGCCGAAGGGCAACTACAAGGAATCGGACCATCCATTCCGCTATGTCCCGGAGAGATTTTGAAAGACAAGAGGCAGAATTTGGCAGAAACCGTTGAAAAATAACCGGTTTGGTTAACTCTCGCCACTGAAGAGGTCCCCAGGGACCTTCAAGTCGATCTCGCATAGGGATTAAGTGCAGTCGAAGCGCAGCAGCGCCTGCAGAAATATGGTCCCAACCAGCTGGCCGTCAAGGTCAAATAACCGGGCTGGCAGTCTTTCCTGCGCCAGGACAGGGACTTCATGCAGATCCTCCTGCTCGGCGCGGCGATTGTCAACGTGGTTGTCACCGGAGAATGGGGCACCACCCTGGTGCTCCTGGTCCTGACGGTATTTAATGTTGTTTTAGGTTTGAATCAATAATCGAAGGCTGAAGCCAACCTGGCAGCAGTGGAAAAGTTGATGAAGAACATCACCCGTGTCAGGAGCGACGGGCAGGTGATCGATATGCCGTCCTGGGGGTACCATGCCTTCGAGGTGACCGCTGTCCAGGAAAAGGGTGATATACCAGTCTTGTTTCGGTGATTCTGTTAAGGGTTTTAACCAGATAAATCTCAAACTTTTACTTTGGTGCATTCCGGAAATAAGAGAGGAACGCAGCAATGACTCATGCACACATATAACTGAAAGGTAAAAGGCTGACCACACCGCGGGCGGCTACCATCGCCGGAATCCTCTTCGCTATTCTGTTTACGGTTAGTGTGGCATTGATCCGGATTTCCCTGCCTCCCGGACCGGTCGACGGCACTATGTGGCAGGAAAATCAGGCCAACTTACTCAGAGTTGGATTGATTTTGATGCCATTTGCGGGTATTTCCTTTCTGTGGTTTGTGGGAGTGGTGCGTGATCGTTTGGGTGTCTATGAGGATCAATTCTTTTCTACCATTTTTTATGGAAGCGCTCTTCTATTTCTTGCGATGGTTTTTTCTGCCACAGCCGTAACTGGAGGCAAAACGACAGCCTATGCAGCAAACCCGGATTTGCTTAACATAGGCGAAATTTACGCGTCTGGCCGCGCATTGGTAGGACTGTTCTTCTCGATCTATGCTCTGCGCATGGCAGGCGTTTTTGTGATCTCACAGGGTACCATCTGACTGCGGACCGGCGTTATCCCCCGCTGGTTATCAATCATCACTTATTTCTTCGCTCTGATGCTGAGTGCCTCGCTTAATCTGTGGATGGTAATAGTCTTCCCTGCTTGGATGTTCATAATAAGCTCCTACATTCTGTTGCTGTATCTCAGAGCCAATCGATCCGGAGTAGCCGACGGCATCACCGACAGGCAGCTGGACCAAGAAAGTTAATCCCAGCACACATTAATAACTTGATACAGAATGAATCTAAACGAAATGAAGGAATACGAGACATGGCCCGCAAGATTCACGTCGTCATCAACCCGGCCTCCGGCCAGCCCCAGCCGACTTTGCATACCTTGAACAGTGTTTTTCACCCGCTCGGAATCGATTGGGATGTCTTTATCACGAACGAAAGCGGAGATGCTGTACGTTTTGTTCGCCGGTTTGGGTCTGAAATCGATCCTGGTGGATGACGGGCTGCTGGATGTGATCGTCATCCGGGACACTCGCATCCGTACCTGGATCGCTGTTGGCAGCATTCTGGGGGGTGCAAAGCTGAACCCTGAGTACATCCGTCACTGGCAGGCACGTGAAATCACTATCGAGGCTGGCCCACCCCAGTCCGTCTAGATGGACGGAGAACTGGCCAACCAGACACCAGTGAGTATCCGGGTTGTTCCCGGTTGGGTGGGCATCCTGACTGGGGCTTGATAGAATTGATGGAAAACTTACTTGCGGACAATCTACAAGTTGAGCTGATGGACAAATTTTGAATTATCAAAGGAAGAAGCAAGGATGCCCCAAAACTCACGCGTGGATATTTCAGAGATCACGAAATACCTTTTCATTTCCGCCTGGCCACGCAACGACCATGCCGAAGAAATCCGCCACTTGAACGTACGCCTGATCCTATCCATGCACTGGATCATGCCATCCAAGACTCTCGGTCACCCGCCTGTCAGGCTTTTCTGGCTGCCAACCTTTGACAATCCCCTGCTGCCGATGCCGGTCCGCACCTTGCAGCGCGGCGTGGAAGCTGCATTTCCAGTCATCCAGGATGGTTACGGTGTATTGGTACACTGCCGGGCCGGCAGACACCGCAGCGTGGCGATG
>Ga0154795_1015_pt1 | contig 43139 bp, 35 predicted proteins | sample Rifle2008BG16ft_FD_105803 | JGI IMG/M metagenome (GOLD analysis project Ga0154795, IMG submission 105803) | Chloroflexi bacterium RBG_16_54_18 | reverse complement strand
GATCTCGTCGCTTCGCAGTATCAACGCCTGGTTCATCTGGCGAAGCAAAGGTATGAAGTAATTCGATTCAGCGGTCCTCAAGACTTTACTGAACATCAGGTGATACACATGCAGCAGGGAATCGCTGGTTACAAATACAGGCAGGTTGTCGTAACGAGCCTTCTCATACAGAGTAAAAAATTCTTTCTCTTGCCCGGGACTGACGACGAATCCTACCTGAGATAGTTTTTCGATTTGAGCCTGTGAGAGCATATATGGAATTCGAACATTGCTTAAATCTGGCAGTATTTCTTCATGCTTGAGCTGTGCAGCAATATTCCCGGCGTTCTCACGGTAGGCAGCAAATCGGGGGCTGGAGCTGAGCGGGATCATGAATGTGGGTGTTGGCTGTACCGGCTGCAGAACTTCCGTGGATGGGGGTAACACAGAAGTTGTCTCGCTCGCAGGAGAAGTCATCTCAGGAGCGGCAGTCTCTTGAGATCCCGGGAATACCAGGTTGCAGGCTATTCCAGTTAAAAGTACGATAGCGATGATTGCACTGGCTACTCTTTGCAGCGAGTTATGCATTTCTCCCTCCAAAAGCAAATCTGGACTCTTCTCCCCACCCGCCGCGCATGAACACGTGGAGGTATTTATTATTTCGAGTCATCTTCCACATAGGTTGGTTTTCCAACATAGAAATTAGCAAAAACAAAAAAACAATTTGAAAAAAAAGACGATGTTCATTTCCAGAAGGTTCATTAATTATAGCACCATCGATTTTCAGTCCCCACCCAGCGGGGGACGCCATAAACCCACTTTGACATGTGCCCTGACCTCCCATATAATAGCTCATTCGAAGCGCAATTCTATTCAGCAGTGGAATGAGAAAATTCTTTGAAAAATATTTGTGGTTTCTTCATGGCTTTCTTGTTTTTACTATCAACGTTTACTCCCACATTTGCGTCCATTACTCCAAACATCGGTTTGTCTATCCTGGCAGCCGAATTCAGACCCAGCGAATGTGAATTTGAAATTCCTCCAAATATGGTCGAAGGAAGGGATGTAAACTGCGGTTATTTATCTGTCCCGGAAAACTATGATGATCCCGAGGGTGAGGAAATCAGGCTTGCTGTGGCGATTATTAATTCATTGGAATCAACTCCTGAAGCAGACCCTCTCTTCATGGAACAGGGCGGACCCGGTGGATCGACCATTGATTCATTTTTAAAGCAATTTTCGGTCAACAACCGGCTGCGAGCGAACCGTGATATTGTCCTGCTCGAACAGCGCGGGACACTATACTCATCGCCCAGCCTGGTCTGCCCTGAAATCGACCAGATGACCCTGGATACCTTGGAAAAAGATCTGACACAGGATGAAGCAGCGAGTTTGAGTCTACAAGCAACCGAAGCATGCCATGATCGTCTGGCAAGCCAAGGAGTCGATCTTTCAGATTTTACCAGCCTGGAAAACGCACAAGACCTGGAGAGCCTGAGGCAGGCTTTGGGTTATGAGAAGATAAATCTTTACGGCGTCTCTTATGGGACACTGCTGGCTCTGCATTATCTGAAAATGTATCCGCAGAGCCTGCGCAGTGTGATCCTGGACGGTGTGCTACCTCCCCAGATCAATTTTTTATTGCAGACGACTTCTACCATCGACGAGTCCCTGAAAAATCTCTTTGCTGCCTGCCAGGCTGACGCAGACTGCCAGCGCGATTATCCTGAGCTGGAAATGACGTTCTTTAGCCTGGTTGATAAATTCAACGAAAATCCTGCCACTTTCCCGATGACTGATCCAGACAGCGGAATCACATACCTGGCAGTGATCGATGGGGACTCGTTCATGAACGCCATCGCCCAGATGCTTTATGGAACCAGCATCATCCCTGCCCTGCCCAGGGTTATTTACGATGCAAGTGCAAGTGAGTTTGGTTTCTTAAGCCGGATTCTGACACTGATCATTTTCGACCGGACTCTGGCTTACGGCATGTATTATTCAGTCCTTTGTGCTGAAGATGCTGATTTTTTAGCTGGCGAACAGGTCCTGGATGGAGTTAATCCCTCTGTTATCGAGGTGATGCAGCGTGGACCGCAGGATTTCCTGCAGACATGCAAGATTTGGAACGTGGAGAGCCTTGATAACAGTGTTGACCTTCCTGCTTCCAGCAATGTACCGGTTATGCTCCTTTCTGGAGCCTTCGATCCGGTTACGCCTCCAAAATACGCTAAGGCTGCTGCTGAAACCCTGGAAAATGCATTCTTGGTCACGTTTCCAAACGGTGGGCACGGGCAGGCGTTCGAAGGGGAATGTCAGGACCAGATCATCCTTGACTTCCTGGACAATCCCAATGTGGCTCCTGATACCAGCTGCGTCGAAGGACTTGGTGGACCCGATTTCTATACCTCTCGGAACGTGATCAATGCACCATTTGTGATCGACCTGATCAATGTCGAGCAATCCACGACGATGGAATTCTTAATTCTTGCGGTCAGTGCATTATTCCTATTATCCGCAGTGATTATCATCCCAGTCTCAGGCGTCATTCGCTGGTTGAGTAAACCGCGTGAGACTGATCTGTTAACAGATACGCCTGAAGTTCTACCGAGGAAAACCACTCCTTTACCAGCCAGATTAATCAGCTGGCTGGCGTTTATTGTTGGGTCGCTCGCGCCTCTGTTCCTGGTCGGTGTTGCAGCGACGATTGTAGTAATGGTGATGAACAATGACAACCGTTTACTTTTTGGTCTGGTGGGAGATGCGCGACCCTGGCTCATATTGCCGCCATTGATCCTTGTATTGAGCCTGGCCTGGCTGGTGGGTCTGATCCAGGCCTGGAGGATCAAAGCCGGATCGATTGCCAGCCGAATTTTTCATTCGTTCCTGGTCGCAAATGCCGTGATCTTTCTTGCCGTCCTGTTAAAATGGGGCGTATTGTTCAATATTACCTGACCTCTCCAGTGGTTGGTTTTCGATAATAATACTCACAATCCGAAATACAAGGAGAAACCAATGTCTGAAGCAGTTATCATCGATGCCATCCGGACCCCGATCGGTGCACTGGGAGGGGCACTATCCGCCGTTCGACCAGACGACCTGGCGGCACATGTGCTAAGAGCCCTGGTTCAACGTACTGGTATTGACCCTGCCGAAGTTGAAGAAGTTTACCTGGGGTGCGCCAACCAGGCCGGAGAAGATAATCGGAATGTAGCCCGCATGGCAACTTTACTGGCGGGTTTTCCGGTGGAGATACCTGCACTGACAATGAACCGTTTATGCGCTTCTGGTTTGGCAGCGGTCAACCAGGCTGCGCGGGCAATCCGCGCTGGTGAAGGCGAAATGTACATTGCCGGGGGTGTAGAATCCATGAGCAGGGCACCTTATTCGCTTCCCAAAGCTGAAAATCCGTTCTCCTTCGGCAATCTGACCGCCTGGGATACTACGCTCGGCTGGAGATACCCCAATCCCAAGATGCAGGAAATGTACGGCACTGAATCGATGGGTGAAACCGCCGAAAACCTGGCTGAGATGTACCCGGAATTGACGCGCGAGAAGCAGGATGCATTCGCCTTGCAGTCGAACCAGCTTGCGATCTCCGCCACCGATTTTGGTAGATTTGCCGAAGAGATCGTCCCGGTAAGCATACCGCAGCGTAAAGGCGATCCTTTGCTCGTTTCGGTGGATGAGAGACCGCGCCGCGATGCCAACATGGAGAGCCTCGGACGCTTGCGCCCTGCTTTTCGCAGTGGGGGAACCGTAACGGCAGGTAATTCATCCGGACTGAATGATGGGGCAGCGGCGTTATTGATCTGCAGCGCCGAGAAAGCCCTCCAGCTGGGATTAAAACCCATGGCAAAAATATTAGCTTCTGCAGCCGCGGGAGTTCCACCGCGCATTATGGGTATCGGACCTGTCCCGGCTACACGCAAGGCCCTGCTCAGAACAGATATTAAGCTCGAACAGGTTGGCCTGGTCGAATTGAACGAGGCCTTTGCCGTTCAATCGCTGGTAGTGATCAAGGAATTAGGCCTGAGATCTGAAATTACGAATGTGAATGGCGGCGCGATTGCCCTTGGTCACCCCCTGGGATGTTCCGGTGCCCGTATTATGACTACTTTGCTGCACGAGATGAAACGCCGGGCTGCCGTCGAAACGAAACCTTTTTACGGCCTGGCAACACTGTGTGTGGGCGTTGGACAGGGAGAGGCTACTATTGTCGAATGGATCGACTCTGCTGGTTAGATGTAAAGACGGTTGCGATCCACTTCCTCCCTCAAGATGCGGAGCTCTTGTAATGTGGGTGGAGAATTTTCCTCGATTCGATTAGCCATCAATAAATCGAAACTGGTGTTTTCGTGCACCTGGCTGATGGTAACACCTGGTTGGGTTGCCAGCAGCATCATGCGCTTGTTCTGCGGATGGTAACCCATCACGGCCAGGTTAGTCACCACCCGGTACGGACCGGTTCCAGTTGGCAACCCAGCCGACTCACGTGCGCCAGGTCCGTTTAAATAGCCGGGAGTGGTGAGGAAATCCAGTTTCTGGACAAATCGCATGCGGTCGTGCCGCATGATGGCAATTGTATTCCAGCAGTGGGAGCCAACATCATTCCCTCCACCACTTCCCGGTAAGCGCGCCTTCGGCCTGTAATAGTCGCCAATCACGGTGCTGTTCAGGTTACCAAAGCAATCGATCTGAGCTCCGCCCAGGAAACCAAAATCTATATACCCCCTCTGCGCCATCTCCACCACATCACAGATGCCGGTAGCTGCCAGCGCCCGGTGAAAAGTATGTTCTCCGCCCACGGCGATCGGCGGCTCATCAAGAATCGCTCCTATCCCGCCGAATTCAAACACTGTCACCAGGTGAGGGGCGTGCATTCTCTGCGCCAGGGCAGCCGCCAGCATTGGTATCCCGGTACCGATAAAGGCTGTCGTATGGTCGACCATTATCCGGGCGGATGTGCATATCAGTTGTTCAACTGGATTGTAAGCTGATTCATCCTGTGTGGACTGCATTACGGCCTCCATGCTACCTCCCTTTTCGCAGACCTGACAGACGAGTCTCGCCGATGAAACCCAGGTAATCCCGATGATCATTCAAATCATATATGTATTTCTTCAGGTATTCTTGGGTGCTCTCTTCACTGCATGAAGCATTTACCCATTCTTTGATATGCTCCTCGTCGCGTTGGTAGACATATGCCATCTCACCCGGGTGCGAGCCAAACGGCGCTTCAACCACTGCATCAACCAGGTAATAAGGGATTATCGTTCTATCCGGTTGGCTGCGTACAAATTCTTCCTCCACGATCTCTTCCGCACTGATAATCAAAGTTTTCGAGGCTCGCGAAAGCTCCACAGCAAATCCGGTGATCCCATCGATCTGCGCGTTCCCAAATTTATCGGCCCGGTGGACATGGATCAGTCCGACATCTAACACCAATGCCGGCAGCAAACACACGGGCTCTCCGGTGAATGGGCACTCGATGATCTTGGCCGCACTGTACTTGAAGGTATCGGTGCCAAGCATCGAGCGAGTAGGGAGAAATGGTACCCCCATAGCTGCGGCTTTGAAACGCAGCGCGATAGAGGCATTGCTCCAGTCTGTGACCCTGACCGTCCCATTTTCCACTTCCCTCCGTAGACAGTTCGAAACGCCGTACAATTCCAAACCGACATAGGTCAGATCTAGCGCTTTCACCAGGTGAGCTCCCAGCAGTAAATCCAGCTCCAACACACCCTGGCCGGCCACGCGTAATTCGCTGACCTCTTGGCGAAGGATCTCTCGCACCAGCGACATCGGGCAGCGAACCGAGCCGTACAATTCTGTGCCGATGTACATTCCCGGCTTGAGAAACCGCCGCACGGCTTCCTCCTCGGACATGCGTTTATCCAACAGCGACCTGCTCTTCTGGCGGTTCCACTCACGAAACGCAGTCAAATCCACCGGTTGAAACAGTTCCCCAACACCCGATTCCAGCACGTTCATGGATCCCTCCATACTTTTAGGCAGAGAAAGATCGAATCAGCCAGAAGACATGTTTAGAAAAGTAATGCTTGATATCTATACTTAGAAAATGGAATAGAAATATTTATTGAGAGGGCTCTTCATCACCCAATACTAATTCCTGCGGATAAATTTCACCTGTTATTCCTGGATATTCACGCCCATCATGGACAAAAGGTTTATAGCGTGCGATTAATCTGCCAGGCAGTCGGCCCCGTATTTTCACTCCACCGCGCACATGCTCCAGGGAATCCACTTGACCAAACTCGTGGAAAGTAGAGATTAATGCACCCTCACTGTAGGGCAGCTGCACTTGAAGGACTGTCAGGCTCTCATAGAGCTGCTCATTAACTCGCTCGAGCAGCTTTGGGATTCCATTTCCCATAAGTGCAGATACAGCGATCGAGTTGATGAATGCTTCAACAGACTGGGCAGCTTTCTCTGGATCAGATAAACGATCGATTTTATTCAATACAGTCAGTATTGGGATGTGATCGGCCTCGATGTCCGCCAGCGTTTGATAAACCGCTTCTGCCTGGGCTGTGGCATTTGGATGTGTGATATCCACTACATGCAGGAGCAGGTCAGACTCGTTAATTTCTTCCAGTGTTGCCCGAAAGGCTGCCACCAGTTCGGTTGGCAATTTTTGGATAAATCCGACTGTGTCAGAAATCAATGCCAGTTTACCCCCGGGAAGAGTGATACGCCGGGTAGTGGGATCCAGGGTAGCGAACAGCTGGTCCGCGACGTACACCTCCGCCTGCGTCAGGCGGTTTAGCAACGTAGATTTACCGGCGTTCGTATATCCAACCAGGGTGACAATCGGTATGCGTGATCGCTTACGCCGCGCGCGGTACTGTCGGCGATGGACATGGACTTTATCCAGCTCGCTCTTCAAGTGATCGATTCGCCTGCGAATTTCACGCCGGTCGACTTCCAGCTGGGTTTCACCAGGCCCACGCAAACCCACACCGCCAACGCTGCCAGTCCGCCCGGCCCCACCTCCAGATTGGCGGGCTAGGTGAGTCCAGGCTCGCGTCAGGCGCGGCAGTCTGTATTCATATTGGGCCAGCTCGACCTGCAGCGCGCCTTCCCTGGTATTAGCATGTTGCGCAAATATATCCAGGATTAACGCAGTCCGGTCAATAATGCGCGTATTTTCTCCAAAAATCTTCTCCAGCTCCCTCAGGTGGCGCGGGGATAGTTCGTCATCAAAAAGGATTACTTCAGCCTGGAATTCTTCCACCAGGGCTGATATCTCTTCGATTTTTCCTTCCCCGATCAGAGTCTTCGGATTGGGGTGAGACAATTTCTGTGTCGTCTCGCCTACCACCTCAAGACCAGCTGTTTCGGAAAGCAGTTTCAATTCTGCCAGCGAATCCTCGAGTGAAAGCAGCGATTCACTGCCACGGATCTGGACCCCCACCATGAATGCTCGCTCGCGAGGTTGAATGGTGGGTTCTGCGATTTTTTTCGACATTCAGCGATTCCTTATTATTATCAATATTGACTTATTAACCAGGCCAGCAAGGTTTTTCCGACGATTTCCAGGCTTTCCGCCGAAACATTATCGGGTGTATCTGAAGTAGTGTGCCAGTAAGCGTATTCGAAATCGATGATATCCGCAGCTGGAATGCCTGCCTCGAGGAATGGGACATGGTCGTCCAAAACGGCATATTTTTCATAAGGCAGAAAATAATCTTCATATCCAATACCTTCAGCACTGTCCCAGATTTCTCGCGTCAAACGATCATCTGAGTTTTCCTCCTGGTAGATTTTCAGGTTCTTATCCCCCACCATGTCCACAATGACAGCGGCGTCTGGATAAGACTGCAATTCAGCAACAAAGGCGCGCGAACCAAGGATCCAGTCCCAACCTTCTATCCTGCCATTATCTTCTGCGTCGAAGAAAACCAGCCAGATCGTCCCCTGAAGATCTGGATTCGAGCCGTCTGCTCCCTGGAAATGCGCGGGGAGCTGCCGGGCAAGCTCAAGGAGCACTGCAACACCAGAACCACCGTCGTTAGCGCCCGGAACCGGTTCGAGTGTTTTGCTGAGGTCAGGATCCAGATCCGCGTAGATGCGCGTATCATAATGTGCACCCAGTATGATCCACGGTTTTCCCTGTCCGAATTTCCCGATGATATTTGAAACCGGTTGGTCTTCGATCGTGGTATTTTGTACTTCAGTTTCCCACCCATTGAGTTGAAGCTTCTGGAGCATCCATTCCTGGATTTTCTGGTGTGCTTCCGTTCCGGGGATGCGCGGACCCAGTGCGACCTGGTATTCGATATCTTGATAAGCACGAAGTGAGTCGAATTCAATTTCTGGTTGGCTCTTACCCATGGCATTCATGATTTTTGAAGAATTACCACTGGTGAAAATCCAGGATATGACCAAAACAACACCAGCCAGTGTTATTAAGATGCTCCAAATCAAAGTACGGGATCGAGACCTGTGCGTGTGGTTTATATTCATTTATCACAATTCTACCAGTATCATTTACCTTCCAAAAATATGACATTCATCGCCGTGAAACGATCCTGTGTGGGTGTATAATCAGACATTCACGATAAACAAAAACTTGACCAGATTAAATTTGATAATATAGTAATTAGTTCCAATCAAGATAAAGTGCAGAAACGGAGAATAAAATGCCACAATTAGGACCTACCGAATTGATCATCATCCTGATCATCGTCGTCGTCCTTTTCGGCGTTGGGCGGATTGGTAAAATTGCCGGTGAACTGGGAAGCGGAATAAAGGCTTTCAGGCAGGGATTGAAAGGCGACGATAAAGAAAAGGCGGAAGAACCCAAGAAAGAAGAATAAACAACCATTTACTGGAAATTACAGACAGTTTAAGACGATAATTGCCAGAAAACTCCGGTTAGAACCGCCTCCAAATCCGGAGGTGGTTCTTTTGTAGGAACATGCCAACCTTTCTCACCAATCACGGGGAAAAAATTTACTACATCGATGAAAATTCACCCGGCTCACCGGTGATGCTTCTGTTGCACGGCCTGGGTGTTAATTCTCGCTCCTGGCTGTTGCAGATCCCTGCATTTACAGCGTCCGGTTATCGAATCCTGGCACCTGACCTCCCTGGCTTTGGTCAATCCTGCAAAACCCGGTTCAGCAGCATCCCGCAGATCGCATCGGAGATTGAGACCCTGCTGCAATCATTGCATGTAACCGATGCAATTGTGTGTGGGATATCGATGGGAGGCATACTTGCTTTGCAGCTGGCACTGGATCACCCAGACCTGGTCAACAGGTTGATTCTGGTGAATAGTATGGCGAAATTAAGTATCGGAAATCCACTGCTCTGGCCTTATTTTTTGTGGAGATATTTACTGGTTCAAACCAAAGGTCTGGAAGACCAGGCTGAAATAGTAGCGAACAGATTGTTTCCCCAACCAGAAGACAGCCTCTACAGGCAGGCTGCGATCGAATCAATTATGGAAGCAGATCTGGAAAGCTACAAGTCAGCCATGAAATCCATTGCGAGATTTAACGTTCAAAAACGTTTACCCGATCTTCATTGCCCTACCCTGGTAATAACCGGCGAGAACGATACCACCATACCAGTCAAATACCAGAGGCGTATGGCCGAAAGAATACCGGGTGCCAGCCATATTATGATCAAAAACGCCGGACATGCCGTTACTATCAATCGGCCTGATTTATTCAACAGCTGCGTATTAGAATTTCTCGAGCGCCGGGTGATTACAGAAAATCCTTCCTTCATGGTGATGAATTGATTCCGATTACTTCCCAATATATTCTCGCATGGTTGAGGAATATCATTCAGCAGGCCGATCGACCTATCTTCCTTGAGAATTTCGCGCGTGATCCAATTGCGAATTCAATTGCAGTGGTCGTTTTGATATTTATGATCACCAGCGTAATTGCTGTGGTCATCAGTTTCCTGAAAGACTTCGATAAAAATAAGCGCTCATGGCCAAAATGGTCCATTCCGGTTATAGCAATGCTTGGGATAGGAGTAGCGGGTTACCTGTTGTATGTCGAAACGACCGGGACTAATGCAGTCTGTGGTCCAACCGGTGATTGTAATGCGGTCCAGGATAGCCCGTATGCGAAATTATTTGGAATCCTGCCAGTCGGACTCCTGGGAGTGGCAGGCTATGCCGCCATCCTGGTATCCTGGCTTCTGGCTGAGTTCGGATCTCCAGGATTGACGAAAATTTTTAATTTATTAATATGGGGAATGGCCTGGTTTGGGGTTGCCTTCTCAATTTACCTCACATTCCTCGAGCCATTCGTGATCGGCGCAACCTGCATGTGGTGTATTGCTTCGGCGATTTTTATCACATTGATATTCATCGCATCGACGGGATCGGCCAAAGAATTTCTCAGAGTCGAGGAAGATGAGTTGGACGACGACGAATTGGTCCAATCCCAGTCGATTGGATAAATCGATAATACATGCACGAGCTTTCAGTAACCGAAAGTATCCTCGAAATTTCCTTGCGGCATGCCAGAGAAGCAAATGCTCAAAGGATTTTAGGGCTGCATATTGTCATCGGTCAGTTGGCTTCGATTGTGGATGATTCTGTCCAGTTTTATTGGGACTTGATTGCCAAAGACACGCTCGCCGAAGGTGCCCAGTTAAATTTTGAAAGAATCCCCGCACAGCTGGAATGCCTGGATTGCAGTACCCGCTACGGTCTGGACGGTCGCGAGATGGCCTGCCCAAACTGCCAGGGAACAAAAGTGAGAATCGCGACTGGCAAAGAGTTTTACGTTTCTTCTATTGAGGTCGAATAATTTTAGGTTGATGGATATTTCGATGCGCAAAGTACCTGTTGTAGAGAAAATTCTCAGCTCCAATGACGGTTTGGCCATGGAAAACCGGCTGCGCCTGGAAGATTCTCGGGTTTTTTCACTAAATTTTATGGCCTCCCCGGGAGCAGGCAAAACATCGTTAATCGAACGTACAATTTCTGGCCTCCTGCCACACTTTCGCCTGGCTGTTATCGATGGAGATATCGCCTCCACACTTGATGCCGACCGTGCCGCAGCAGCCGGGGCGAAATCGATACAGGTGAATACCGGTGGGGAGTGCCATCTGGATGCAATCATGCTGAAAAGTGCGCTCGATCAGCTTGACCTGGATGAAATCGATATCCTGATCGTTGAAAATGTGGGAAACCTGGTTTGCCCGGTGAACTTCGCGCTAGGAACACAACAAAGTGTACTCATCGCTTCTATACCGGAAGGGGATGATAAACCATATAAATATCCAGGCATGTACCAGGGAGTAAATGCGCTCGTTATCAATAAAATTGATCTGCTGCCATACGTCCCATTCCGCATGCATTATTTCCGCCAGGGAGTGGAAATCTTGAATCCCGGACTTGTCACATTCCAGCTTTCCTGCCGCACGGGAGAAGGCCTGGATGAATGGCTGGAGTGGGTAAAGAACCAGGTACAAAAAAATTAGAGTAAATTTACTTGATTTATGGGTGAGCTTAGCGGTGCGATAATCGAAATCAAAGGTATTGTGCAGGGGGTGGGATTCAGACCATTTGTTTACAGCCTTGCCAGCCAGCTTATGCTGAAAGGTTGGGTACGCAATACCTCTGCTGGAGTTGACATCCAGGTGGATGGGTCTCCCGAGATGATCACATCATTCCTTGAATCCTTGAGATATAATGCCCCACCTCTGGCACGCATCGATGCCTTGCAGGTAGAAAACTGCGCACCACAGGGTTTTTCCATTTTTGAGATCATTCATTCAAAACCAACACCAGGTGCTTTTCAACCGATCTCCCCGGATGTCTGCATCTGCCCTGATTGCCTCAGTGAGCTGCTCAATCCCTCCGACCGGCGCTACCTCTACCCGTTCATCAATTGCACAAACTGCGGTCCGCGCTTTACGATCATCCAGGACATCCCATACGACCGTCCGAACACCACGATGTCTGGATTTCCGATGTGCTTGGAATGCGCGGTCGAATATGCGGATCCAACGGACCGGCGGTTTCATGCTCAACCAGTCGCCTGCCACGTATGCGGCCCTCACATTTGGCTGGAATTTCGAGGGGAGAAACCGGTGTCAGAGAAGGGACTCGATCGCGAGCGATCGAGGTCCGATCTTGTCAGTTCTCAGCGCTTGCTGCTGGAAGGTAAGATTCTCGCCATCAAAGGGCTCGGCGGTTTCCATCTGGCGTGCGATGCGCAAAACGCCGAGGCAGTCGCGGAGCTCCGCCGTCGTAAATTACGCGTGGATAAACCCTTCGCTGTAATGATGCCGGATATCGAGACGATCGAGCAGCATTGCCAGGTATCAGAAAGTGAGCGCACTTTGCTGGAATCTCGCCAGAGACCAATTGTTATACTGAACAGGCTCCGCTCATCCACCGTTGCAGAGATGGTCGCGCCCGGTCAAACCACAATCGGTGTCATGCTGCCGTATACACCACTTCATTACCTGCTGGTTTCCGACCTGCAAGAAGAGTATGCGATAAATCCCGCTCAGGTTCTGGTGATGACAAGTGGCAATCTGAGCGAAGAGCCGATCGCCACGGATAATGACGTGGCCCGAAAGCGACTTGCTTCCCTGGCAGATGCATTCTTGATGCACAATCGCCCCATCCATACTCGCTGCGATGATTCGGTTGCACGCATCATTGATTTGAAACTTCCAGCAGAAAATCAGAATGGAGGGAATGCGAAACAGTATTCTTATTATCCGATCCGGCGGTCGAGGGGTTACGCTCCGGATGCCATTAAGCTGCCCTGGGAAATGACCGAGATCCTGGCAGCCGGAGCTGAGCTGAAAAATACCTTCTGTCTCACGAAGCAAGATTACGCTTTTATCAGCCATCACATCGGCGATTTGGAGAACTATGAGACCCTGTGCGCATTCGAAGATGGAGTTGCGCACTACGAACGATTATTCCGGATCAAACCTTCTGTGATCGCCTATGACCTGCATCCCGATTACCTGGCGTCACGTTACGCCTTGCAGCGTGCAGAGCGTGACAGCTTGCCGGCATGTGGCGTTCAGCACCACCATGCCCATATCGCATCATGCATGGCTGAACACCACCTGCCAGCTGACCAACGAGTGATTGGTGTGTCTTTCGACGGGACAGGTTTCGGAGAGGACGGCTGCATTTGGGGCGGTGAATTCCTGGTCTGCGGGTACGATTCGTATACACGTCCCTACCACCTGCGCTACACTCCCTTACCGGGTGGAGATAAAGCGATTCGCGAACCATGGCGAATGGCATTATCCTGGATGTCAACCGCTGGCATTCCCTGGGACGAATCTCTTCCTCCTCTCAGGTACCAGGTACAAAAAGAAGCGAACTACATGCAGCGCCTGGATGTTCTCCAGCGACAGATCCAGTCCGGATTGAATGCACCTCCGACTTCCAGCATCGGCCGCTTATTTGATGCAGTCGCGGCGATAATTGGAATAAAGCAGGTGGTTAACTACGAAGCCCAGGCTGCAATCGAGCTTGAAGCGCTGGCAACAGAAGATGAGTCTGGCGCATACTCATTTACGATAGAATCCGGCAGAGCACGGTTAGAAGGAACAGGCAGATCAGCCGGGGTATTCGATCCAGAACCAGTTTTCTCTGCCATCCTGGAAGATATGGAAAAAGGAGTCTCACAGGCGTTGATTTCGGCCCGCTTTCACAATGGTTTGGCACAGGTCGTCCGAGAAATCTGTAATGAGCTTCGGGAAGAAACCGGGTTCGATGTAGTTGCGTTGAGCGGTGGTGTGTGGCAGAATGTGAAATTGCTGCGCATCACAAAAAAATTGTTAAATAACGCAGGGTTCAACGTATTGATTCACCGGCAGGTGCCGGCTAACGATGGTGGTATAGCGTTGGGTCAGGCTGTCGTGGCAGCCAACCGGCTGGTATAAACTTAATCAAATACTGGAGGAATATATGTGCCTAGGAATTCCAGGAAAAATAACTGAAATCTATGAAACTAATGGGTTGCAAATGGGAAAGATCGATTTTGGGGGTGTGGTGCGTGAAGCATGTCTTCAATATGTACCCGAAGCGAAAATTGGCGATTATACACTCATCCATGTCGGCTTCGCCCTGAATATCATCAGCGAGGAAGATGCCATGGAGACCCTGGAAATTCTTCGCTCAATTTCTGACCTGGGTCAGGAGCTCAGCCCAAATTAACTCAGCCTTGGGTCGAAGAACCATGCACTATTCCACTGAATTTCGCGATGTTGAAATTGTGCACAGGGTCAGCGCAGAGATCAAGCGCATTATCACCAGGCCATGGGTCATCATGGAGATTTGCGGGGGGCAGACCCATGCGATCATGCGCTATGGCCTGGACCAGCTTTTACCTCCAGAAATTGAGCTGGTGCACGGCCCCGGCTGCCCGGTGTGCGTGACTTCGCTGGAGCTGATCGACAAGGCTCTGGTAATTGCCTCTCAACCGGGAGTTATTTTTACATCCTTTGGCGACATGCTGCGCGTTCCAGGAACCGGCCGAGACCTGTTTTCCGTGCGTGCGGCTGGCGGTGATGTGCGCGTCGTGTATTCCCCGCTGGATGCGGTCAGGATTGCCCAGGAAAATCCCGACCAGCAGGTAGTATTTTTTGCGATCGGTTTCGAAACAACTGCCCCGGCGAACTGCATGAGCGTCATCCAGGCCAAAAACATGGGCATCGAGAATTTCAGCGTCCTGGTTTCGCATGTCCGAGTGCCCCCCGCGATCCAGGCAATCCTCTCCTCCCCACACAACCGGGTGCAGGGATTCCTGGCTGCTGGGCACGTGTGCACCGTAATGGGATATTGGGAATACCTGCCTCTGTCAGAAAAATTCAGGACGCCGATCGTCGTGACTGGCTTCGAGCCGGTGGACATACTGCAGGGCGTGCTGATGACCGTAAGCCAGTTGGAGCAGGGTCGGCATGAAGTACAGAACGCCTATTCCCGCCTGGTAAACCAGCAGGGCAACCTGGCTGCCCAGGGCGTGATCAACCAGGTATTCATGGAATGCGACCGAAAATGGCGTGGGATCGGGAATATCCCAAACAGCGGTTGGCGGTTGAAACCCGAATTCTTCGATTTCGATGCTGAAACTCGTTTCGAAGTTAGCGGGATCAATTCTGAAGAATCACCGGTTTGCATCTCCGGATTGATATTGCAGGGATTGCACAAACCTGTCGATTGCCCGGTCTTCGCAAAATCCTGCACCCCGGAGCATCCCCTGGGAGCTACCATGGTTTCTTCTGAAGGCGCCTGTGCAGCGTATTATCGTTATTCAAGTTTTGCCCTGAGTCATTCTCCTAACCAATAATAGTAATGGAAACTGAAATCCCATCTTTTGAAGGTCCCTCCTGCCCAATCCCGCTGCCGCACCGTGAGCGAATTCTCATGGGTCATGGCAGCGGTGGGAAAATGTCTCATGACCTGATTATGCAGGTTTTCAATCCACCTTTTTCCAATTCAGCCCTTGACCAGGGCGATGATGCTGGCGTTGTTTCAGTTCTTCCAGGAAATTCAATGGCGTCCACCTGGAATGGACGGCTGGCGATCAGCACCGATTCGCACGTGGTCTGGCCGCTCTTCTTCGCAGGTGGAGACATCGGAAAGCTGGCAGTTTGCGGCACCGTAAATGACGTGGCTATGATGGGAGCGGAACCATTATATTTGTCAGCAGGCTTCATATTGGAAGAAGGTCTCGACATTGTAACTCTCCACAAGGTCGTGACTTCCATGCAGGCAGCTGCTCGGGAAGCTGGTGTAACGATCGTCGCAGGGGATACCAAAGTCGTTCAAAAAGGAAAAGCAGACAGCCTGTATATCAACACCACTGGTGTGGGCATACTGCCGGAGGGGGTTGAAATCAGTGGTAAAAATGCGCAGGTTGGCGATGTCGTGATTCTATCAGGTCCGATAGGGGCGCACGGTATGGCGGTACTGGAAGCCAGGCAAGAACTTGGATTTGAATCGCAAATTCAAAGCGATGTAGCGCCTTTAAACCACCTGGTCCACGCAATGCTCAATGAGAGCCAAAGGATTCATGTTCTGCGAGATCCGACACGCGGCGGACTGGCGACGACACTGAATGAGATCGCGAAACAATCACAAGTGTCAATTCTGATCGATGAAATTACCATCCCCGTCGAACCTGCAGTGGCGATGGCTTGCGAAATGTTAGGATTTGACCCGCTGTATGTAGCGAATGAAGGTAAACTCGTGGCCATAGTCGAAAAAACCGATTCGCTCGCGGTCCTGGAAGCAATGCGGCGGTCAAAATACGGAACAGGAGCTGTGATCATAGGTGAAATCCAAAGCGAGCCGCGCGGGCGAGTGCTGATGCGGACATCTTTTGGCAGCACGCGTGTGATGGATATGCCTTCAGGGGAATTATTACCCAGGATTTGTTAATCCCCCGACTTGTCGACGATTACTCAGCCGTTATAGTCTTCTGATTTAACGTGTGTCCTGGCCCCAAGACTCTTCACAACTCCTGTGCGTGGAGCTCCTGGTCGCTGATATGGTGAAAAGTATCCACCTTTACCGCTCTTTCGAAGAAATTGCTTGGGGATAATAAATTTTCTGCATTAGAGCAAATTGAGTGCATTCCGGCCTGCCCCAACTCCTACGTCCAAAAGAAGTAGATCAGTACTCATCCTCATCCAGCCAGATGTCTTCTTCTTCCTCGTCGACATCTAATTCCTCCCAATCTTCCAGTTCTTCCTCTTCTTCTTCCTCCCAATCCTCGCCACCAGCGCCTTCTTTTGCTCTTGCATAGGTCGTACAGCCAACATCGGGATCCAACTCAACCGCAGCCGCCCCACAATATCCATCATCCAGGAACACACAATCGATGTAATGACAACGAATTCTCGGCATTATGGCCTCCTTGGATAAATTGAATGCAACGCTAAAGAACCGGTTTTAATTTTCAATTTCATATCTTTTTGAGCCTTATATCCAGAAAAAATCAACTCGCTCGCCTGCAGCCACAGATTTTACCCCAGATGGGATAATCAATAAAGCATTTGCATCGACAAGGGATTTCAAATTTCCTGATCCTTGATGTCCGGTGAGCCGCGCTGTCTTACGTCCGTTCCTGATTTCTACGACCGCACGCAGATAGCTCTCTCGCCCGTCCGAACTGATATCGCCCTCCAAAATTGCTTGTTCCACAATCCGCTCTTGTGTTAGGTTTCCACCCATTTTTCGCAACACAGGACGCACAAAAATCTCGAAACCAACATAAGCAGACACGGGATTTCCCGGTAGTCCGAAAAAAGGAATTCCCTTGTAACTTCCAAAAGTGAATGGTTTTCCGGGACGCATATTAACTCGCCAGAAATCCAGCTCGCCGTTTTCCTCAACCACCCGGCGGACGAAATCGAATGCGCCTACACTCACGCCCGCAGAGGAAACGATTATATCAACCTTCTGCTCGGATGCTTCCTCAAGGCATGCCTTCACTGATTCGTATTGATCTGGGACAATCCCCAGCTGGATTGGAATCCCGCCGCCTCTTTCGACTTGCGCTTGCAGCATGAAGCCATTTGAGTCAAAAATCATCCCTGGCTTAAGCTTCTCCCCAACTTTCAAAAGCTCGTCACCTGTTGAAAATATAGCCAGTCGGGGTTTACTGTAGACCGCAACCTCGGATAATCCCAGCATGCTTAAAAAACCGATTTCCTGAGGATTTATTATTTTTCCAGCCTGCAGTAACCGTTCTCCTATCTTCACATCCTCACCTGCGAAACGGATATTGGCGTTGTGATGCATTGGAGAGAATATCGAGACACTCTCTGGTGAGCTGATATTCACTTCCCGATAGTTGAAATCTGTATCTTCAACCGGGACAACCGCAGAAGTTCCCGGAGGAATTGGCGCGCCGGTCATAATTCGGGCAGCCTGTCCATGCTGCAAGGTGAGAAGGGAGTATTGCCCTGCCGGAATGTCAGCCACCACGAGCAAATTTACCGGCACTGTTTGACTTGCGCCTTCAACATCATCATTCAGGACGGCAAAACCATCCACTCCAGAATTTGAAAATGCAGGTAAATCTGCCTGAGAAAATATATCTTCAGCCAACACCCTGCCATTGGCTTCAGCCACTGGAATTCGAACCATGCCTAGCGGAGATATGCGCAGTAAAATTCGGTTGCGTGCTTCGTCAACATTCATTAAGGGAAGCATAATCGGTGGGCATCAAGAGAAAACGATTGGTGTCTCCGCAACGAAATAGTACATGTTTATATCACTGCAGGTGAAATTCCGCAATTACTTCGGATTTCGGCGCTGAATTATACCACCCGGCAAGATTGCATCAAGAAAAAAGGGGGCGATTATCCAGGTCGAACTCGTTGAGCTTCAAGGACATTAGGCAGGTTTTCCAGGCGGTCGAGGATTTTACTGAGCTGTAAAATATCCCGCACTTCCAGGACAAGGTCAAAAATCGCCAGGTTTCGTGAAGTTTCGACCTTTACTGCTGGCATATTCACCCCCTCATCCGCTATGAGCGTGGAGACATCGCGCATCAGTCCATCCCGGTCAAAGGCCATGATTCGAACGGGAACCGGGTATGTCTTTTTCGGTTCACCCCAGGAAACCGTGACTAGCCTCTCTCGATCTTCAATACTTAATATATTGGGGCAGTCCTTGCGATGGATCGTAGCACCACGCCCGCGGGTCACGTAACCGATGATCTGATCACCTGGAGCCGGATTACAGCAGCGAGCCATGTTGGTCAGAAGCCCTTTTAAGCCAACCACAGAAACAGAAGTATCTTCTGTAACAGCCGGTCCTGTCCAGGGAGTGGGAGTCAGCTCATCCGGAATTGCCTCTTTATCTCCCAGGGTAAGATGTCGGACAATTCGTGAGATAGAAAGGTCGCCGTTGCCAATCGACACATACAGATCTTCCACTGTCCTTTGATCGAATTCCTTGGCCAGCCTTTCCAGGCTGACATCCAACATACCCAGGCGATGCATCTCTTTATCCAGGGCATTTTTTCCCTGTACCATGTTCTTATCGCGTGCCTGTTTCTTGAACCACTGGCGGATTTTCGATTTGGCGCGTGTGGATTTAACCAGGCCGAGATTAGAATTCAGCCAGTCGCGGCTCGGACCTCCACGCTTGGCGGTCAATATTTCGAGCTTATCTCCCGTCTTTAACTGGTAATCCAGCGATACCAGCTTACCATTGACTTTTGCACCACGGCAGCGATGCCCGATGTCGGTATGAACCTGGTAAGCGAAATCGATAGGAGTGGAGCCAACCGGCAGGTCAACAATATCGCCGCGTGGAGTGAAAACATATACCCGGTCTTCAAATACTTCAATTTTCAGGTTATCGACAAATTCCCTGGCATCCTGCACATCCTGGCGCCAATCCATCAGTGACCGCAGCCACAATATCCGCCTTTCGAAATCCTCATCCCTTGGTGATCCTTCCTTATAACGCCAATGTGCTGCAATGCCGTATTCAGCGTTTTGATGCATCTCCTGTGTGCGGATTTGGATTTCCAGGTTTTTTCCATCATCGTAAATAACGGCTGTATGCAAAGAGCGATAGAAGTTATCCTTCGGTCCGGCTATATAATCATCGAACTCACCTGGAATCGGTCTCCACTGCGTGTGGACGATCCCCAGAGTCGTATAACAGGAAGGCGTATCCGTAACCAGGATGCGCACCCCGCGTACGTCGTGAACTAATTCGAAAGGCACGCCCTTCCGGTTCATTTTCTTATAAATCGAGTAAATATGCTTTGGCCTGGCAGTGATTTCGGCCTGGATGTTTGCCTGTTCCAGCACCGTGTTCAGACGGATCCCAATCTCTGCCATTTCTTGCTCGCGGGCCTCACGCCTGCTAGCTAGGTTTTCTGCAATCTCCCGGTATTTTTCGGGATTGGCATATCGGAAAGCGAGGTCCTCCAGCTCCCATTTAATATTCCAGATCCCCAGGCGGTTTGCCAGGGGTGCAAATATATCCAGGGTCTCTTGAGCAATTCGCTTGCGCTTGTGTTCTGGCATGTAACTCAAGGTTCGCATGTTGTGCAAGCGGTCTGCTAATTTGATCAGTACGACGCGGATATCATCACCCATGGCGAAGAATGTCTTGCGCAGGGTTTCTGAGACAACATCGTATTTCCTGCTGCGAAGCATCTGCTCGGCTTCCACCTCTGGATCGGCCAGTCCGCGCTTTTCGGCGATAAGTCGCTGTTCCTCATTAACCTGGGTTTCTTCAGGATGCTGGTCTCCTCTCGAGACGCGCGGCAGCTCGGTTAATTTGGTCACACCGTCCACTAAAATGGCTATCTCATCGCTGAAATCCCTGCGCAGGTCATCAAGTGTCACAGAGGTGTCTTCAACTGTGTCGTGCAGTAAACCTGCAGCAATAACTGATGGAGGCACGCGCATCTCTGCCAGGATGCTGGCAACTGCCAGGCAATGGTTGATATATGGATCTCCCGATGCGCGGCGCTGCCCGGTATGGGCGCGTTCGGCGACTTTATAAGCCCGCGATATTAATTCCCTATCCGCAGGTGTAAAAGTCTCTGGCAGTGAATTCAGGAGCTTCGTAATACTCATAGAGGAAGGAAGTCGCGATTCATAGAAGTATAACCATGGGGTGAACGACGGGCAAGGGTCTGAATATGAGAAACCGAATTTGAAGCCTCTTTTTTCTTATCACTGTACAAAACTCATTCTTCTGGCATAATTATTGCATTATTGGATGAAAAGAAGAGATAAGAAGTATATATCCTCTCTTCGAAGTATATTTGAAGACTCGCGCGGCTGAAATCGGGAGGCGCTCATGAAACGCATCGTTTTGAACCTGCTAATTCTGGTTATCTTTTGTTTAACTTTTTCGATCAACTATACTCCAGCAAGTGCTGCGACAGTGGCTGAGATCCCTACATTTTCGATACTCAGTGTCGCAGTCGATACTTCGGTCACTGTACTGACCTATAATTTTCCCGCCTCCCACGGATTTGATGTGTTGATGGGATACATGGGTACGCGTGGAGTTAACGGAATAAAAGTCGCCACACTGAATTCTGGAGCTGGGGGATCCTTCATCGCTACGTTCAATATCCCTCCGGAATTACGCGGTCAGTACCAGATTGCGATCCGCTTACAGAGCAACCAGGGAGCAGCCTATCATGCCTATAACTGGTTTTATAACCAGCCTGGAGGTATTGTCACAAATTACCCTCCGGAATATGGTGATGGTGGTATTCCTACCTTCTCAATCGCGGGAGTCGTACGGGATGTCAGTGTGACCATTATCACCCACAAGTTCCCGGCGAATGACAGCTTCGATGTTTTAATGAACTACATGGGTACGCGCGGCATCAATGGCTTTAAAGTAGCCACTGTATCATCGGGTGCAGGCGGAAAAATGACATTCACCTTCCCAATACCAGATCATCTGAAAGGTGAATATCAGATTGCAATCCGGCTGCAGTCCAACACAGGATCAGGATTTGCGGCTTACAATTGGTTTTATAACAACACAGGGGGTTCAAGTGGGACAGGTGGTGTTCAGGGATACTACGGTTATCCCACCTTCTCGATTGCTTCCGTTATCCGCAACCAGTCTGTTACCATCATGATCTACAACCTGCCTCCGGGAGACAAATTTGATGTTTTCATGGGACCTATGGGATCACAGGGCCAAGGTGGCTATTACGTCTCAAGTTTCGATGCCGGTGCTGGCGGTTCCCAGACCCTTACTTTCAATATTCCAAATCAATTATACGGCTCCTATCAAATCGCTTTACGCATCCAGAGCAATACAGGAACGGGTTTATACGCTTATAACTGGTTCTACAATTAAATGGCTGATGGTAGGTTCTATTGGGGACTATAACGGCCACAGCAGCGGCACCAATAACATCGCCAGTATGAAGATGATGAGTGTGAGAAGAGATCCAACCTTGAGAAAGTCAAGGAACCGGTATCTCCCGGGGCCGTAAACCATCAGGCAGGATGGCTCCAGCGGGGTGAGAAAAGAGCAGCTGGCTCCAATGGCGATCATCATCGCAAATGTGCGCGGGTTCACTCCCAATTGAACTGCAGTCTGGAGAGCGATTGGCACAACCACCGCGGCGGCAGCCTGGTTTGACATTGGCTGGGTCAGAAACATCGTTAGTCCGAAAAAACCAGCCAAAAGAAACAGCGGATTTGCTTTCCCAAACAGGTCTACAATCCCTTGCGCCAAAAAATCGGCGGTTGCAGTGTATTCCATGGCCGCACCTACACCAAGCATACAGCTTATTAAAATTATCGCTTTCCACTCCACGTCACGGTAGGCTTCTTCTGGCGTAATACAGCGGGTGAGGAACATCGCCAAAACGCCGATCAGCACTGCGATAGGCAGGGAAATGATGCCTAATGTAGAAATCCCGATCGTCATCAGAAATATGGTAATTGCCAGGGGTGCTCTACGGGAATTGGTTTTTGTCTCTGCGACTTCTCCGACCAGGCGAAATGCCTGGTCAGCTTCCAGGGCAGCTATACTTGTCCGGTCTCCCTGTATCAACAGTACATCACCTAACTGAAATACCACCTGGCTGATCTTTTGCTGGATCGTCTCTCCATGCCGGTTCACCGCCAGGATCTGAACTCCATACCGCTCTCTAAATCGGATTCCTTTGACCGTCCGGCCAACAAGTGGTGAGCGCAATAAGACAATGGCTTCAGCGACTTTGATATCTGCAGTGTCCTGGACCAATTCGCTGAAAAGGACGTCCGCAGTCAGGTCAATCCCGGTTGTGCCTTTGACTTTAAGGATTTCTTCTTTCCCACCTTCAACAATCAGGATATCCCCTTCCTGCAGACGCAGGCCTGCGACGGGTAACATCTCCAGGCTGTCCTGGCGGATCAAACGTACGACATTTAGATCAAATTCACTTCCCAAATTCAATTCTTGTAAAGTCTTATCGATCAACGGTGATCCTGGAGGGATCATCATCTCTGCAAAAAATGGCATCGTTCCAATTTCCTCAAACCGCTCTTCTTTCTGCAGCCGTTTTGGAATCAGCCTGGTCCCAATGAAAAGCATGTAAATGATTCCCAGTATTGCAATCGGTAATCCGACCGGAGTCAGCTCGAACATTGAAATCGGCGCTAACTCGAATTCGGTCATGATTCCACTCACCACGACATTGGTTGACGTTGCTATCAGGGTAACCGAGCTGCTTAAAATCGATGCAAAAGCGAGCGGCATCAAAATTCTAGATGTGCTCAAGTGAGCCTTGCGTGCCAGTCCAATTGAAATCGGGATTAACACCGCGGTGGCAGCCGTGTTGCTGATGAATGAGCTGATCAGTCCCGCTGCCAGCATAATAATTAAGGTAATTCTTGATGGATTCTGTCCTGCCAGGCGAATCAAGGACTTGCCCAGGTTGTCGATCACACCGGTTCGATTCAAACCCGCGGTGAGCATCAACAAACCCAGGATAAGTAAGGTTGCATCACTCCCAAAGCCGCGGAAAGCCATATCCGGAGGCAGCACACCTGTGACAACCAGAAATAGCAATACCGACAAGGCAACCACATCGACGGCCAGCCAATCGAAAGAGAATAAAAGTATGGCCGCAAAAATGGTGAATAAGACGATCCCTTGATCGATAGTCATAATTTATACAGGAACCTGGAAACGAATTCTGAAATAAATACTGCCTGCGATTATTCGGATGAATAGATATTTTACTAAATTAATCCAATCCAGATGCTTCTGATTTACGCTGTCAGAATCGAATATAATCAGCCTCTAAAAATTAAAAAAATGGCTAGAGATAATCCAACCTGGATAGCAGATTTGACTTCAATCGGCCAGAGGCGTGAAAGTGCACTCGCTGATCTACGTGAAATTGTGAGAAATGGCCTGCCCTATGCACTGAGCAGGTGGCTTTCACCTGCTGATCCTGGATTCGAATCATTAATCGAGGAGGCAACCCAGGAGACCCTTATGAGAGTTCTGGAAAAACTCGATACATTTCGGGGTCAAAGCAAATTTACCACCTGGGTGTATAAAATCGCTGTCCGAATAGCACTTTCAGATTTGCGCAGACACCGCTGGAGAGATGTATCGCTGGATGAACTGGTGGAAAAGCCCGAGTCACTCTCTATTTCAGGATTGATGTCTGGAAAAGAACCTGATCCGGAATTAACTACTGAAAAAAGAGATTTGATGGAGGTAATCCTGAAAATCATTCAGCAAGAATTGACTGAAAAACAAAACCAGGCAATCATTGCAATCACAATGCATGGGATCCCGCTCGACGAACTGGCCAATAAGATGAATATGGAGCGAAATGCATTATATAAATTGATTCACGATGCCCGCATCCGGCTTAAGAACCGCCTGGCTGAACAGGGGCTCACACCGGCCGAAATCCTGGCAACATTCGAATAATCAAAAGTAAGATTACCGTTTACCGAATTGTCTTATCAGTAGAGGAAATTATGCCTGAATCCAAGCCAGACCATCGACCGGAAATTCCAGCCGCATCACTTAATTCAGGATCAGAGCTGTCGGTGGAAATATTCCGGAAAATCGCTCTGATGCTGCAGAATACTGCAGACACTGAAATCACGTGCGGTCAGTTCATCGACCTGATCGATGAGTATGTCGAGCTTGGCCTTCAAGGCGAAAATGCCCCAGAGCTGATGCCGTTGTTTAAATTACACCTGGACCTGTGTGGAGGATGCCACGAAGAGTATGATGCTTTGATGCGTATTATGAACCGCACGATGGAACAATAGTCTCACTCTCAAGAAAATTCTGCCTGTCCTCCAATTAAATTTCCAAGAATCCCGAGAAAATTGCCTCTCAAGGCGAAGTCAATCCCGGAACAGAGGTGGGTGTAAAGATTATCAAAGGAGTCGGTGACCTGGTCACATCGAAAGTAGATTCCCACCGGTAGGTTCTAAGCGGCTTCCCGTAATAATAAAGTTCAAGTACCCGTCTGAAAATAGGCGCTGCTATTTCCGAGCCTTCACCGGCGCTTTCAGCAATGACAGCAACCGCAATATCGGGCCTATCCTGCCTGCCTTCAAAAGTGTAACCGGCAAACCAGGCATGCGGGTCACCGGTCTGTGAAGTCGCAGTCCCCGTTTTTCCCGCAACATTAATATCCAGGTCGCGGAATGGTAAATATGCCGTACCAAGTGGTTTTTGACTGCGCACGACTCCTACCATTGCTTCTTGAATAGCTTTCAGATTAGCTGGCGAAATCGGTAAGGTTCCTTGTACTTCGGGACTGAACTCTTCGGTCACTTCTCCACCGGGTTGAATTGCTCTTTCAATTGCCTGGGGACGATACAGCGTCCCACCGTTCCCCAATGCCGCGACAAACCTGGCAACCTGTATGGGAGTCACTGTCATATCACCCTGGCCGATAGCCAGGTTGATGGCATCTACCTGGCTGACTGGATCGGGAATTGAGCCCGATTCTTCGTCCACCACCTCGATGCCTGTCAGCGACCCCAACCCAAACCCACGTGACATGTCTGAAATTGCGGTGGTCATTCCCTGGTCATACAGGTCGAGGCCGATATGCCAGAAGAATGGATTACAGGAACGCATTAAGCCTTGAGAGAGAGTCAACAAGCCGCTCGGCTGCGTCACTCCATCTTCCTGGAAATGGTCGTAAGTCCAGTCGTAGCGCGGGAATCCCTCCAGCTCATCGAATACATACTCACACTGGTACTGCGTCTCCGGAGTATACCGGCCGCTTTCCAATCCAGCTGAAATGGTGATGAGCTTAAATACCGAACCTAATGGATACTGCCCTTGCGTCGCACGGTTGAACTGCGGGTTCTGCGAATTGTTAAGAATTTCATTCAGTTGAGTGTTCCAGTTGTAGTTCTCGGTCTGAAAGGCATTCGAATCGAAACCGGGAGAAGACGCCAGCGCCAGTACCCTGCCGGTATCTCTTTCGAGCACAACAACAGCGCCTGTGAATCCTGAAATGGCATTTTGGACGCCGCGTTGAAAATCTCCCTCCAGGGTAGTATAAATCTCGCCAGCGGGTTGGCTTGGTGACGAACCGAGCTCTGCGACAGGCTTACCTTCAGGATTGAATACATAAAGTGACCCGCCGCTTTTTCCAGCCAGGATCTCCTCTCCCCACAGCTCCAGACCTTTCCGGCCTACTTTGGCGTCACTCTGGTACCCCAACCGGCGGTATTCATCCAGCTCATCCTCTTGCAGAGCGCTGATGTACCCCACTAGGTGAGGCGCGGCGCCATTCCCATCATAAAATCGGGAGTTGTAGCGTGCAGTTACTGCCGCGTTCCATTTGGATAAAAGGTCAAGCCGGTATGGGTCCTGGTCTGCGGGAATCTCACCCAATGCCAGGTAAGTGCCTGGGACTGCTTCTTCAATCATCGTCAGCAGGGTGTCCGTTCGCACGCCGGACAGGCCTGAAAGGAGGGGGAGTAAGCCCTTTATAGATTGATCGTCCGTCAGGTCCACGAAATCAGGCCACACACCGATCGCAGCAGCTTCAATCTGGTGAGCCAGTGGGTTTCCATTGCGATCGTATATATTGCCACGTCCGGGGATTTCCAGGTCCATTCTAAGGTAGTTACCCCCAGCCAGCTCAGGCAAGATCATTCCTGGTTCCCACAGGATCTTCCACTGAGCATCAACCTGTTCGAGTCTCATTCTCGTGTCTCGGATAATGTCCCCGATCAGGGAAGTGTGCATTTTAACCCGGTATCCCACTTCAGCCTGCTGGTGGCTGGACGATTTATCGATCAGCTCCGTCTCAAGCTCTGTCAGAGTGCTCTGAATCGCAGCATCATTGTAATATTTTTCAAAATCTTCCTGAGAAATTGCTGCCTGGCTGGCGGAATTTAACATTGAATACATTCCTGCGTATTCTTCGTTCTCCCAGGCATTCAGAAATGCTGAAGCTGTAATCTCAGCGTCCGGGATTCTCGTGATATATGACTCTGGAGGTGGTAGTGTTGCCACCATGGGGGTGGATTCCACCCCATTCTGGCTCCCTGGAACACTGCAACTTGAAATCAGAATTGCTATACTAAATACAACGCTCAGCTGAATCAATCCTGATAAATTCAATTTATTAATTTTTCTAGTCAAATTTCCTGTACTCTCTAGATTTAGTTTTATGCATCATTGTAACCATTGTAGGCACATGACTGCGTTAATCTTCCCTAAGAGAAATTTCACTCTCCAGGCTCAGAAAACTCCACTCCGATCTGGAGAGAATAATCGATGCGATAGATTTCCGTTATAATCGAATTTCGTGTTTTTCTCAGGATTCTTCAATGAAGACTTTCGGAACTTTTAAGAATGGTTTTTCGTCTCGAATTCATTGTCGGAATACCTTTGCCGAATGAATAATTAACAACTTCAGACCAGAGAAGATAACCAATAAACATGCATAAACCTCAACAAATAACGCGCTTCTTAATAATCTGCTTTTCCATATTATCCATCTCACTTTTTATCTTATCGGCCATCGTGCCGCAATCTACTGCGCTTGCCCAAAATGAGCCACATGCCATATCAATGCATGCGATTCCTGGCAGCGAAGGTTACTTTAAATACGGCGAATGGCTGTTGATCTGGGTAGAGCTGGAGAATTCCGGCCAGGACCAGAAGGGTTCCATAGAAGTGCGAGTCCCGGGTAGCAGCGGAACCGTGGTCTATACAGCCCCGGTCGATCTACCCACAAATTCGAGGAAGCGCGTTCCCATTTACGTCCTTCCGAACAATTTTAGCCGTGAAGTTGATGTACAGCTCCATTCAGAATCAGAGCTCTTGGCACAAGAAAAGGTCACGATTCATCCCCAGCTGAATAACACCTATATGATAGGTCTGCTGGCGGAATCACACGGCGCTCTGGCTTTGATCAACGGGGCAAAAATTCCAGCGGACCGGGAGCGTCCTTTGATTTTGATTAACACATCATTGGCAGCACTCCCGGAAAAGGCGGAAGCGCTTGAATCGCTCGACACGTTGGTAATTAATGATATTGATACCTCTCAGCTTACCCACGAACAAAAAAATGCAATCGAGTTGTGGGTCAGTCAGGGAGGAATATTGGTTATTGGTGGTGGATCAGGAGCTCAAAAAACAATTTCCGGGTTACCCTCCAGCCTGGTTCCATTCTCCCCTGAGGGTTTGAGTGAGATTCAGGAACTCGGCGAGCTGGTGAGCTTCTCTGCACATCGTGTAACCGGGGAGACCGAGCAGAGTCGCGTAGAAAATCCAATCCTGGTACCCGGACCATTTCTTATCAGCAGCGGAGAGGTAACCGGTGGTCAGGTATTGGCACGCTCAGGTGACCATCCCCTGGTCATCGAGAAACAGTCCGGGAACGGTACGGTATTTTTCGTAGCACTTGACCTGACGGTATCTCCCTTTGATGCCTGGAATGGAACCACAAATTTTTGGGAGAATTTACTTTCTCCTGGAGCGAACTACCCTGACTGGATTCCACCCGACGTTTCAAGCCGCCAGCAGTTAGCAGGTCAGATGCCGTACACACTCACAAATCTACCGATGCTGGACTTGCCATCGACCCGGCTGCTGGTGTTCTGGCTGGTTTTATATATCCTGCTGATCGGACCGGTTAATTATTTCATCTTGCGCTGGAAGAAGAGTCTTCACCTGGCGTGGATCACCATTCCAGCCATTACACTGCTATTCTCAATCGGGGCGTATGGCCTGGGATATGCCCTGCATGGCACAGACGTTTTTGTGAACAAGATCTCGATCATCGAATTGATCCCGGGTGATCAAGCGAATACCACCAGCTTTATTGGCGTGTTCTCCCCGGCTCAAAGGGGCTACGAGATTGAAGTTTCCGGTAACGGCTTAATCAGCGCTATGAGCCCCTTTTACAATCCCTGGGATACAGGTATGCCGGTTGGCGCGGCTCCCGGCAGGGAATTAAAACTGGTCCAGGGTGAGCCCGGAATTGTACAAGGAGTGAGCATCGAACAGTGGTCGATGCACTCCTTCATGGTTGAGGGGACCGATTCTGAAATCGGCAGCCTTGAATACTCACTGCAGTACCACGACCAGGTTTTGACCGGTGCGATCGAAAACAATACTGGTCAGAAAATCAAGGATGCCCTGATTTTTGTAAACAAATCGATTTACCGGCTGGGAGATCTTGAACCCGGGCAGGAAATACAGGTGGAATTCCCGGTTTCAGACCGGACTAATCTCGAATATGGCCCCACCATCAGCTATTTGATTTTCCAGGACCAGTTAAACCAGCCAAATCCAGGTGGCTCCCCGGCCAGGGAATTCGAAGTAAAACGGCAGATTGTCGAAGCTCTTTTCGAACGAACACCCACTTACCAGTTCAGCTCAACCAGCAGAGGAAAATCTCATGCAGGTGTCACTTCCACGCCCATTTTTCTCGGGTGGATCGATGAATCTCCTCCAGTTGTTACAGTCCGCAACTCCGAACCCGGAAACCAGACAACTGCGGTCGTCGTTTTACCGCTCGAATTCGAGCTTCCTCAAGGAAAGGTAGTTATACCGACTGGTTGGATTCCGGGTGAGCTGGTTCAAACCCCGTTGGATGGAGGTACATGCGGTGAACCCGGTACAACTTCGGTTTATCTCACTCGAGGCAGTGGCACATTTGATTTCTCAATCCCACCTAAGTTTCAAACCCTCCAGCCTGAGAAAATTCGCCTATCTTTATGGAATGATTCAGGAACATTGCAAATATCGCCTGAGATCGCAATTTTCGACTGGGCATCCGAATCCTGGACCACACTCAGCGGTATTCAAGCTGGAATCAATATGATACCGAACGCTGCCCAATTTATTAATCATGTGGGTAGTGCCAGGCTGCGAATTTCGGCTTCAGAAACCGGGCAAGGTTGCTATTTCCTGGCGATTGGACTGGAAGGAAGCATCCCATGATCGCCATCACTACCCGCGCGCTGACCCGGAGATTTAACGGCGTTACCGCAGTGAATGAGCTGTCGCTCAAAGTCGAAGCCGGCTCCTTGTTCGGTTTGATCGGTCCTAATGGCGCAGGAAAAACTACAACCCTGCGAATGCTGGCGGGCTTGCTTGAACCAACTTCCGGAGAAATTCGCATCAATGAGCTGAGAATCCGGGATTATTGGCGGGAGCTGCAGTGGCAAATCGGGTACATGCCGGATTTTTACGGTGTATATGAAGATATGCTGGTCTGGGAATACCTGGATTTCTTCGCCCGCTGCTACCGGCTTGCACCAGAACGGCGAAAACAAGTCACAGAAGAGCTGCTCGACCTTGTAGACCTGACGGAAAAACGTGAGGCCTATGTCCACACGCTTTCCAGAGGGATGCGCCAAAGATTGTGCCTGGCGCATGCCTTGGTGCATGATCCGAATATCTTACTTTTAGATGAACCCGCCTCGGGGCTGGATCCAAGAGCGCGCGTCGAAATGCGTGAGCTGCTGCGGGAGCTGCGGAATATGGGGAAAACGATCCTGGTAAGCTCGCACATTCTCAGCGAGCTGGCAGAGCTCTGTGATACGGTAGGCATCATTGATCATGGACAGCTGATCGCCAGTGGTTCTATCGAAGATATACAAAAGCGCATCTCCCAGCATAGACGATTGGTATTGCGGCTGCTTGATAATAGAACTATCGCACAGGAAATCCTTTACTCTCACCAACATGTCAGCTCGGTTAGCGTTTTGTCCGAAGAGCCTTTTACTGCCGAAGTACGGTTCAGCGGTGGGGACACCGACGCTGCGAATCTTCTTGAAAACCTGGTGGATAGCGGGGTACGAGTGGCCTTATTTGGAGAGGCGAATGCCAATCTCGAAGATGTCTTCTTGCAGCTGACCCGCGGAGATGAGTCTTGATGCATAATGCCACCTCGTTGCGAATAAATCCAATTATCATCAAAGAGCTCCGTTCTCGCATGCGCGGTGGGCGAGCGTTCATCACTCTCACCATCATACTGGTCTTTCTGAGCATTTTCAGTTATGCGGTGGCACAGCTCACCATGGCTGCTACCCAATATTCCGGCATACCGGTCAGTCCTCAAATTGGACAGACCGTATTTGCCGGGTTGGTTTTCCTGATCTTATTCATCATCTGCGCCATTACTCCGGCAGTGACTGCCAACGCAATCAGCGAAGAAAAAGAGAAACTCACTTTCGATATGCTGTTGGCTACTCCCCTTCATCCGGTCTCAGTCTTGTGGGGAAAGCTGGTAGCTTCGATGAGCTACATTTTCTTGCTGATATTTGCGGCACTGCCCATGACCAGCCTTGTCTTTACGTACGGCGGAGTTACGATGCGGGATATGTTGAAGGCGGTGGGAATGCTCCTGGTTATCGCAGTTATGATCGGCATGATCGGGCTTTTCATGTCAGCCTTACTGAGAAAGAGCGGTCGTGCGGTGGCATCCACATATGTTGTCGTGCTGCTCCTGATCATCGGTCCATTATTCCTGGCGGCAGGGATAGGTATCTTACGGCAGGTAGAACCACCTCGCATGCTCCTGATTCCCAGCCCGGTGAGCGCGCTGGCTTCCGCGATGTCCCCATCCGTGAATCCTCAAAACCTAGCCATCCTCTCGTGGATGTTCGGCGGCACCTTCTGGATAATGGCCTCCCCTCCCATCAGTTATGACAGCATCCCCCGCCCTCTCTACCATTACAGCCTTCCGCTGTATCTCGGTTTGAGCCTTGTCCTATATTTATTGGCTTCCAGGCTGGTTTTGCCGACCCGGCGCTGGAATATCCGCTGGTCGGAGTGGGTGCTGGCATTGGTCGTGATCCTGGGATTCATTGGGATCATTACCTCTGCCTACGTCCTGACCAGCCCGAGGTATGAAAACATCATAATCGTCTCCCCAACCGTCACCCCTACCCCGGCACCGCAAATTGCGCCGGTCGTTCCAGAGTTAAGTTACCCACCTGGCGACAATAAAATCCCTCCCTCCGATACCCCAACCCCAACATCCTGGAATGACCTGGACGATCATGTTTCGACCAACCTGAATGAAAGCTTGAAAAGGTCACTTTGGAAGAGCTGACAGCTCACCTGAAACGTTTTCGCACACGTCTGCGAATTATCGAAGGGTGGGAACAGCTGCAGAAAGGATTGTGGCTGGCGATAGCTGTCAGCGTCGGGATCCAGCTGCTGGGACGCTTTCTTCCAATCGAAAGTCTATGGTTCTGGACAGCGCTCTTCCCGGTGACCTGGTTGGCGGTCGCTGTGTGTTACCACCTTTCCAAGCCGTATTCCTTACTCAAAACAGCTCGTCGGGTCGATATCGATCTCTCATTGTTCGAGCGCCTTTCGACCTGCCTGGTATTGCCAGAACACGGCGGATTATTTCCGCCGGCCTTGGTCTCAGCCCAGGCCCAGGATGCATTGCAGTCTGCTCGTGCAGTGAATATCAAACCGGCGTATCCATTCAGGTTCAATCGAAGCTCTTGGGTGAAGACTGCCATCACATCCGGGGTTGTGTTCGTACTGGTATTTTTACCCAATCCTATGGATGAAATTATTGCCGGGCGGAAAGCGATCGTCGAGGAAGCACAAAAGCAGGCCCAGGAAATCGAAGAGCTGCAGGGGAAGGTCGAAGAAGCCGTCGAACTGGATCCCGAACAACGCCAGGAAATCGAACGGCTGCTCACCGAGCTGGCGGAAAAATTAAATTTAAATCCAGGCGACCTCGACCAGGCGCTGGCAGATCTTTCCCGTGTCGAACGGGAGATTGAATCCTACGGGATTCCAAACGCCGGACTGCAGGCCGCGAACTTGAAATCGCTGCTTGAACAGCTGAATTCATTGTCCGGATCAGCGCCAGATCCTGGAGAAGAATTGGCGAGCCAGGTTGACAAAGCTTTAGACGAGCTGCTTCAGAAACAGGAGCAGTTGGATGCCTCCGAACGTCGTACGCTTTCTTCCTCCCTGGCCCAGATGGCAGCCCAGGCTTCGCAGTCTGGAAACATGCAGCTTGCCCGGTCGCTTTCTGAATTATCCCAGGCCATTCAATCTGGTGACCAGCAGTCGATGGAAAACAGCTCCCAGCGCACCGCACAGGCAGTGGCTCAAACCCAGCGCAGCTTGCAGGCTCAATCCAGGCTGAGTGAAATCCTCTCTTCACTTCAATCCAGCAGCCAGGCATTAGCCCAGAGCGGTCGGCTCGCTGCACAGGGACCACCATTTCCCAACAGTCAGGGCCAGGTCAGCGGTGGAGGTGGAACGAACGCACCGATACTACCGCCTGGGACCAGCCAGCGTCAGGCCAGCTCACCCCAGGGCAATAAGCCGTTTGGCGGTGAAGACGATCTGGACACCCAGGGAAACACGCCGCGCCAGGAGGGCAATTTTGTGGGGGATGAGCTCTTCATTCCGGGCATCGATACCGATCAGGGCTCGACTCAGGTCAGGCCTGGCGAAAACGCAGCACCTGGCTTGTCAAATCCGTCCCTGGTTCCCTATGACCAGGCTTATTACAGCTACTTGAATGCAGCCATGCAGTCTCTCAGCCAGGATTATATCCCTGAAAACCTGACAAATTATGTGCAGCAATATTTCCTGCTATTGGAGCCGCAATGAAAAACCAGAATCTCAATCCAGATGAATTTCGCAGCTTGAGCGAGTCAATTATCAACCAGGTGAAGCGGGTAATCGTTGGACAGGAAGATTTAATTGAACTCACCATAGTTTCATTGCTCGCCGGCGGGAATGCCCTTCTGGAAGGAGTGCCCGGGCTCGGAAAGACGATTTTAGTACGCACGCTTGCTCAAGCCATCCACTGCCAGTTTTCCCGCATCCAATTTACACCCGACCTGATGCCATCTGACATCGTCGGCACCAACCTGGTCGTAGAAAGTGGAGACGGAGGCCGCCAGTTCCAATTTGAAGCCGGTCCAATCTTTGCGAACCTGGTTTTGGCGGACGAGATCAACCGCGCCACTCCCAAAACTCAATCAGCGATGCTGGAAGCCATGCAGGAACACAGCGTAACCGTCGCCAAGGTCACCCGCCCTCTGCCTGAACCCTTCTTCGTATTGGCGACCCAGAATCCACTTGAAATGGAGGGGACTTATCCGCTGCCGGAAGCGCAGCTGGATCGCTTCTTCTTCAAGATCGATGTCCCCTACCCGGAAGTTGGTGAGCTGGTCGAAATCGCCAATCGCACCACAAGCACGATGACACCACAAGCAAATCCGGTCGTCGAGGCATCCACGGTCACAGACATGCAGTTGCTGGCGCGAGGTCTCCCGATCGCCTCTCATGTCACGGAATACGCTGCCAACCTTGTGAAGTCGACCCACCCCAACACACCGAACTGCCCTCCGGAAGTCACAAAATATGTTAGATACGGCGCCAGCCCGCGTGCCATGCAGGCTGTGATCCTGGCGGGGAAAATCTTCGCGCTCCTTGACAGCCGCTTTAACGTAAGTTACGACGACCTTCGAAGGGCTGCCCTCCCTGCTATGCGCCACAGAATCATATTAAATTTCGAAGCCCAAGCAGAAGGCATCACCACGGACGAAGTCATCAATAAACTCCTTGAGAGCCTGCCGGTCGAAGCCTGATCAGGTTCTGAGAAATTTCCCGCACCATTCTAATTCTGTCATGGAGAAACCCTTATTCGATGAGAAATTCCTGCAAAGCCTGGAGCGCCTGGCGATACTGACCCGCAGAACCCTCGCTGGACAGATCCAGGGTGAGCGGCGCAGCCCTAAACGCGGGCAATCGGTCGAGTTTGCGGACTACCGGCCCTACGCTTCGGGGGATGATTTCAGGCGTATCGATTGGAATGCGTATGCACGGCTGGAACGATTTTTCATCAAGCTGTTTATCGAGGAGGAGGATATAACCGTGCATCTGCTGGTCGATTCCAGCCGGTCGATGGATTGGGGTAAACCGAACAAGCTGGAATATGCGATCCGCCTGGCTGCAGCGCTGGGATATATATCGATGGTCGGGCTCGATAGAGTGACTGTCACTGTTCTCGGCCATGATTCTCGGCGTCCAGAACACTACTTGCCACCCTTGCGAGGAAAGCAGCAGGTCTTTCAGTTTTTCTCTTTCCTACAATCCATCCATCCGGATGGAAAAAATCCAGCAGGACACCTGCAAGCATACGCCATGCAAGCAGCCAGCCCAGGTCCGGTGATAATAATTTCAGATCTCATGGATGATGGCTGGTTGAATGGGATCAGCCAGCTTGCAATGCGCGGCTTTGAGCCGACAATTATTCACCTGCTTTCACCAGATGAGATCGATCCTGCTCACTTCACGGAACCACCCCTGGCAGGTGATTTCAGGTTGATGGACCAGGAAACTGAACAAGAAGTTGAGATCACAGCTGATTTTGAGACTCTGGATGCATATCACCAGCAGCTGGAAGAGTGGCAGAGAACCCTCTATAGGTTCTGCAGCCAGCGCGGAGCGGTCTATCTTCCAGCCGTCACTTCAATTCCACTTGACACCTTATTATTCAGCGGGTTAAGAAAACAGGGAATCTTGCGATGAATTTCTTAACCCCTGCGGCATTCGGATTGGGCCTTTTGCTTCCACTGATCGTCGTGCTTTATTTGCTCAAATTGCGGCGCTTTGAGCGCAGAGTCTCCAGCACATATCTGTGGCGCCGTATGGTACGCGACCTCGAAGCGAATGCACCCTGGCAGCGTTTGCAGCGTAATCTACTCCTTTTTTTGCAGCTGCTATTCCTGAGCACACTGATTTTCGCACTTGCCAGGCCATATATCATGTCCGGAGAATTTTCCGGCCAATCAGCCATATTGATCGTGGATACTTCCGCCAGCATGGCAGCCACAGATGTCGCACCCAGCCGGTTAGAAAATGCCAAGCAGCAGATTAATCATCGGGTGAGCTCGTTAGCGCATGATGTACCCATTACCTTTATAACAGCGGGAATTCAAGCCCGCGTTCTGGCTGCTTCTTCGCTGGACCGCCGTCAAATCTCCCAAATAATCCAAAATTTGCACGTAGAAATGGGTGGCAGCGATATCGAGACGGCATTGCAGCTCGCTTCCGCCATTGCAGCCAGGCAGCCCCTGACGGTGATCGATATTTACTCTGACGGTGGCGCAGCAATACCCACGAATTTAGCGGTCAATGGCCAGCTGCGCTTCGTCTCCATCGGTTCCTCCGGAGCCAACCAGGCAATAACCCGGTTGCTCCTTGAAACATCGCCAGGTGGTGAAGACACAACCGCATTCATCCAGGTTGTGAATTACAGCGACGAGGAAGTCCACAGGCGTCTAAAGGTCACCATGGATGGTTCACCATTTCATGTCATGGATATCTCACTGGCAGGTCAGGAAGAAGCAAGCCTGCTGGTGGAGGCGATTCCGATCAACGCAGAGATCGTAGAAGCGCAGCTGCTGCCTGCCAGCACGACAGAAGATTATCTTTCAATTGACGACCTGGCCTATTCAGTCAGCCGCCAGCAGGTGCCAGTCCTTGTAAACCTGATCAGTCCAGGTAACCGCTTCCTTGAATCAGCCTTGAGCCTGCTGCCAGGGGTTCAGCTGACACGCACAGACCCCAGGAGTGCCGGACTGCTGGCAGGATCTGATATCACCGTGATTGATGCTGCACTGCCGCTGACGACCACCCTGCCAGCAGGGAATTTATTCTTCATCGCACCCGTGAATTCAACAGAATATTTCTCCGTAACCGGAGTGCTTGAGCATCCTATACCCATTCCAGCCGCTGACAACCTGGAGCTGATGAAGTACATATCGATGGCTGACGTAAACATCCTGGATGGGGTTGAGATACCGCTTCCAGTTTATGCCGAACCAATCATTATTTCTGCCAGCGAGGGCACACAAAAAGGACGTCCGCTGTTATTCGTGGGTGAAAGTGGAGGCCGAAGACTGGTGGTCCAGGCTTTCAGCTTACAGCACTCAGATTTTCCGCTGCAGGTTGCCTTCCCATTATTAATCGCCAACCTTATCCAATGGCTGGCACCGGATCAACTTTACAGCATACCGGCTCAGTCGGATCCGGGTGGCGCAGTCTCGATTAATTTACCCCTGGGTATCTTCGCTCCTGGCGTAAATCAGGTAGTCACCGTCACTCGTCCCGATGGGCAGAAAATCGAACAACAGGCTAGGGATGGTCGTGTCATATATTCTGATACCTCCCAAACGGGTATTTACACGGTCAAGATAGGTGACTCCTCTGCTGTGAAATTCGCTGTGAACCTGTTTTCAGCACAGGAATCGCAGATCAAGCCATCAAAACTGGCACCTGCCACTTCAGTTGTAAACCAGGGAGTAAGCGGATTTGAGCAGTCAAGCCGGCAGGAATGGTGGCGAATTTTCGCTCTGCTGGCACTGGCACTCCTGACGCTTGAATGGCTGTTATACCACCGCTCCAGCCTGGCATATCTCGCTGGAAAAATAAGTAAAGCCAGATGAGCATTTCTTTTGTCTATCCGCAATATTTATGGCTCCTGCTGCTGGTTCCAGCAGTGATAGCCTTAAAGTTAATTACACCACGCAGCACCAGCCGCATAAGGTATTGGGGAAGCATGGGCATCCGGGTATTCGTGCTTTTATGCCTGATTCTCGCACTGGCGTCGATCCAGTTAAGGATACGCTCGAATTTGCTCACGACAGTATTCGTTTTCGATGCCTCCGACAGCCTGCTGCCGGAGGCCAAGGAACGCGGTATCGATTTCATCCGCACCTCTTTTCAAGCAATGGGAGTAAATGACCAGGCTGCCATCGTGGTTTTTGGAGAGGACGCCCTGGTTGAACGGCTGACCACACAAGAAAAATTCCTGACCGATCTGAATTCGATCCCAGTCACTACCAGGACAAACATTTCTGATGCCCTGCAGTTAGCCCAGGCACTGTTTCCGGAAGAGGGCGCCAGGCGTATCGTTTTGCTATCGGATGGACGGGAGAATGTCGGACAGGCTCTTGAGCAGGCTGAAATCCTCGCTGCCAGCCGCATAGAAATTGCTTATCACCCCCTTGGAGAAGAGCCTGGCGAAGCTGAAGTGTATGTGGAATATCTCGAAAGCCCACCAGAAATCAGGCAGGGTGAAAATATCATACTTCGCACATCCCTGAACAGTACTGCCAATGTCGGAGCAACCCTGCGCCTGTTCAGCGACGGTGTCATGGTTCAATCTCGTGAGCTGGAACTTTCTCCTGGGAAGACACTGGTTCAATTTGAAGTAGATTTGCAGGCTCTGGTCAACGAAAACACAGATCTCCGGAAATTCCACCGCTTCAAAGTACAGGTTCTACCCGACACCGATTTCCGGCTGCAAAACAATGAGGCATACGCCTTTACGATAGTACACGGACCACCGGCGATCATGGTTGTGGAAGGCCAGCCAGGGGACGGCCAAAATTTAATCGATGCTTTGGAAGCGGCTGAGATGAATGTATCCACCGTTTCAGCATCGGAAATACCAACCTTACTGCCGGAGATGGCTAACTACCAGGCGGTTATACTCGTGAACGTACCATCAAAAACCATACCCGTCGGTGTAATGGATCTGCTAAAAGTATATGTGCGTGATCTGGGCATGGGTTTGATCATGGTCGGTGGACCTGATTCCTTTGGTGCAGGCGGGTACCTGCGCTCACCCATCGAAGAAGTACTTCCAGTCAGCATGGATATTAAAAACAGGCAGATGCAAGCAAACCTGGCACTGGTACTGGCCGTCGATAAATCGGGCAGCATGGGCCGCTGTCACTGCGATAACCCCGATCTCAACCAGACTTATTCTCGGGCGGAGATTGGCCAGCCGAAAGTAGATATCGCTAAAGAAGCGATCATGCGTGCAGCTGCCGCCCTCGGTGACCAGGATTACCTGGGAGTGGTTGCTTTCGATGGATCAGCACATTGGGCAGTGAGGGTGACTCCCCTGGTTGACCCTTCAACCCTGGAGAACGCCATTGGATCAATAACTGCAGAAGGTAGCACAAATCTGGAAACAGGGGTCCTGGCCGCATATAACGCCCTGGAAGGCGTGCAGGCACAGCGCAAGCATATTATCCTTTTAACCGACGGGTGGGTGCGCCAGGGCGACCTGACTGAGCTGGCCAGCGAGATGCAGTCGAAAGGTATCACATTGAGTGTAATCGCAGCCGGGGAAGGCTCCGCAGAATATCTGGAAGCCCTGTCCGGGGTTGGAGGAGGGCGATTTTACCCGGCGACGAATATGCTCAATGTCCCGGATATCTTCCTGCAAGAGACGATCGAATCGGTCGGTGAGTATATCATCGAAGAGACTTTTTACCCGGTCCCCGCGGTTCCAAGCCCCATTCTGCGAGGGATCGAGGCCGCTAATCTGCCTGCGCTGCAGGGTTATAACGGGACATCCGCGAAGAGCACCGCACGCCAGGATTTGCTTACCCATCGAGGAGATCCACTTCTGGCAACCTGGCAGTACGGATTAGGCAGAAGCGCTGCCTGGACTTCCGATCTACGGGGTCAGTGGGCAAAGGATTGGCTTGCCTGGAATGATTTTTCTAAATTTGCTTCCCAACTGGTTAATTGGGTCCTGCCTGCTCCAAAAATTGAAGGCTTGGAAGCGACGGCGGCTTACCAGGAGAACGAAGCGTTGATTCAATTGAAGGCAGCAGATCAATCCGGACTGCCAAGAAACTTCCTCGAAGTCGAAGCCGTGATCATCGATCCGACCCTGAAATCACAAAACCTGGTGCTCCAGCAAACTGGCGCCGGACTTTACCAGGTGAGAACAGGGATTTCAGAGCCTGGAACGTACCTGGTCCGGCTGGGAATCAACCAGGTAGATCAATCTTTGGGACAGATTACCTTGGGCCTGGTTGTGCCTTACTCGCCAGAATACAGGTCGACTGGAACGAACCTTCGTTTATTGGAAAGCCTCGCGAATCTCACTGGTGGTCAGCAGCTTTCAGATCCGGCGAGCAGCTTCGCTCACAACCTCCCCGCCGCCGAATCATTGCGATCAATCTGGTACCCATTATTACTGATCGCTGCATTGTTATTCCCTCTGGATGTCGCCTTCAGGAGGCTTAACATCAGATCCAGGGATCTGAAAAAAATGGCCGAAGCGATTAGGTCCCGATCGGGTTTCAATATCCCGGAAGGCCAATCCCGATCACGCATCATGCAGTCCCTGTTCCTGGCCCGAGATCGTGCTCGTGCCAGGCAATCGATTAAGCAGGAACCAGATCCACGAATTACACCCGATTCAGACCTTGCTGAAGTGGAAAGCGATCTAATTAATAATCGAAGTCCAGAAGCAGACAAGGCCAGGAATGCAGATAACGATCATCTCAACCGGCTGCGCGAGGCGAAAAAGCGCACTCAAAAGCATAAGAAATGAGCATTCTGGAGGAATTATTTTGGATGATTTCGTGAAAAATGTGACAAACGTTCATATTGCAGACCGATATTTGTTACGTGACATTCCCGATTTCAGCGAGTAAAATGGGTATATGAACGGGCCAGAAAAGGTCAATGTATTTTGTTGCGACTGTATAATGCTGCCGCCCTACTTTTTCGAGCAGGGCGGTTTTGATTATTTAAGGTAATTGTTATCAGATAAGTCAAATTGGTTACCGACTCTTGGCAAGCAAATGTAATGTATTCATTCCAGATTGCCAAACCACACTGACCGAACAGACCTGGAGAATAAATAATGAATGAGACTTCCCAAGAAAAACCGAAACTGTCCGTTGAGGAGCTACTGGCAAAAGCCAGGAAACCCGCTAGCGATGCGATGAAGCTGCATCCGTTTTACCGGGGAAAAATCGAGACCACTTTGAAATGCTGCGTGCGCAGTTTCGAAGATTTCGCCATCTGGTACACACCTGGGGTCGCGACCCCTTGCCGGGCAATCCAGGAAAATCCAGAGTTAGTTTACGAATATACGAATAAATGGAATACGGTCGCAGTGGTCAGCGACGGGACACGCGTCCTGGGATTGGGAGATATCGGGCCAAAAGCAGGCTTACCCGTCATGGAGGGCAAAGCGCTTCTGTACAAATATCTGGGCGGCGTGGACGGTGTGCCAATTATGCTGGACACCAAGGACCCGGATGCCATCATAAACACTGTTTTGATGCTTCAGCCTGGATTTGGTGGGGTAAACCTCGAAGACATCTCCCAGCCGAAGTGTTTCCGCATCCTGGACACGCTGCGTGAAAAAGCCGAGATCCCGATCTGGCATGACGACCAGCAAGGCACGGCGACTGTTACTCTTGCAGGATTGATGAATGCCGTAAAAGTGGTGGGAAAGAATAAAGAAGAAATCAGTGTGGCATTTGTTGGCAGCGGTGCCGCGAATGTAGCCTGTTCTCGCTTGATTTTTGGATGGGGCGTGAATCCAACCAGGTGCTACATGGTCGATACCAAGGGAATCCTGGGTAAAAACCGCACTGATATCGAGATGCGCAGGGCGGAGTTCGTGGATAAGTGGAAGCTGTGCCAGATCACCAATGCCGAAGGGCGAGAAGGAAATATCCCCGAAGCAATGAAAGGTGTGGATGTGGTCATCGGCTTATCTCGGTCTGGTCCAGGCGTGATATTGCCAGAATGGGTGAAAACGATGGCTAAGGATGCGATCGTGTTTGCCTGTGCGAATCCCGTGCCCGAAATCTGGCCCTGGGAAGCCGAAGAAGCTGGTGCAGCCGTTGTCGCCACCGGTCGATCGGATTTCGATAATCAGGTCAACAATTCCCTTGGCTTTCCAGGGATTTTCCGTGGTACGCTCGATGTGCGCGCTCGCACGATTACAGATGAAATGTGTTATGCCGCGGCCCAGGCCATGGCGGATCACGTCGGCGATAAGCTCAGCCCAAAGCATATCATGCCGACCATGGATGATTGGGAGGTGTTCCCACGTGAGGCTGCTGCAGTTGGAATGAAAGCCCAGGAGCAGGGTCTGTCCAGGATACAAATGAGCTACGACGAGCTTTTCAATCATGCATTAAAGATTATCAAGCGCTCGCGTGATTTGACTAAATCTATGATGGAACAGGGTTTTATCGAATTAGCCCAGGAATAACAGGTTTACCCCGATGGTGAATTTCTCAGGCTAATTTCCCTCGGATTGAGTGAAACTTTGAGATTATTGAACAACTGTATCTAAGGAAAACACAAAGGAGAAAATCATGTACGATCTCATTGTCATCGGTGGCGGACCTGCTGGTTTGACTTCAACCATTTATGCATTACGAAAACGGATCAATGTGCTGATGGTAGCGCGAGATTTAGGTGGAAAGACACAGTGGAGGTTGGCGCTTCCCTGGATCGACGATTACCAGGTGATACGGGGCCTGGAAGTAGTCAATAAATTTAAAAGCGAATTGGAATACTTGGATTTCGCCCGCCACATGGAAGCCGTCGAAAAAGTGACCAGGAATGGGGATGAATTTATCGTTCGCACCAAAGGTGGGGGAGAATTGAGCGCCAAAGCGATCATCGTCGCCACCGGTATCAAGCAGCTGACTCTTAAAATACCTGGTGAGAAAGAGTTCATGATGAAAGGACTGTGTTATTCAGCCCTGAGCTATGCACCTCTTTTCATCGATCGAAACACCGTTGTGATCGGAGACGGCGACCTGGCTTTACGCTCCGCAGCCGAGCTTGCCACTATCGCTCAAAAAGTGTACCTGGTCAGTGCAACCGATAAAATTCTCTCCACTCCACTTGGCAAGAAATTGAAGGCATCCAAGAACGTCTCGGTCCTGATCGGATATGAGGTTGTGGAATTCAAGGGTGATGATTTTGCTCGCATGGTAGTCCTTAAAGATCCAGGCGGCGGGCTGATGGAGCTGGCGGCGGAAGGTACATTTATTGAAAAAGCACTCATACCGAATTCACAGATGGTATCCGATCTGGTTGAGCTGGATGCAGAAGGTCGCATCAAAGTTGACTGCGCCAATCGGACCAATATTCCAGGAGTGTTCGCAGCCGGTGATGTCACTTCAGGTTATGCGGAACAGGTTTTGATCGCAGTCGGTGAGGGGGCAAAGGCTGCCCTTAGCGCTTACGACTACTTACTACCAAAATTGTAAGCAAATTCTGCACTATAAATCAAGGGGCTGTCTATAAAGAACCGGTAGGCAGTCCCAAAACACTCCTGATAAGCGGGATTTATAAGAAGACAAAAAAACTGGCGGCCATCACCCCG
>Ga0154795_1147_pt2 | contig 43517 bp, 46 predicted proteins | sample Rifle2008BG16ft_FD_105803 | JGI IMG/M metagenome (GOLD analysis project Ga0154795, IMG submission 105803) | Chloroflexi bacterium RBG_16_54_18 | reverse complement strand
GGCGGAGGAGCAGGGGCTGGCGGTGGTGCCGGGTGTATATTTCTCGCGATATGCGGCCAATTGGGTGCGGTTTTCTTATGCTACGCCGCCGGAGCGGACACTCGGCGCGGCCCGCCGCCTGTGCGAAGGACTGGACGCCCTGGGATGAATCTCAGCAAACTGATTGAGAAGTACTGCCTGGCCCGCGAAGAAGCGCAGAAAGGCAGGCCTTACCCCGGGATTAACCTGCTGCTGGTGGGGAATGAAGAGAACGGCGAAACTGAGCCCTCCGGCACACCGCAACTAATAGCCTGGTTAGAAGAACAAAAACGCACAGCAACAGGACAAGAGTACAGCCCCGGTCTGTTGATTGCCGGCGAACGCGGCGACGAGCTGTGGGGAGAGATTTGCACTCAAAACCGGGGCGTCATGCGCTTCGAAGTCGTCGCCAGTGGTAAGCGCAGACATTCGGGCACGGGAGGAGCATCTACGGATCTTGGCGAGCGGCTGATAACCGCCCGCTCCAGCCTGAAGGAGCTCCTTGAAAGCCTGCTGACGCTGCACAGCCCCGACGCCTGGCACTCTCAAGTAAGTTTTCCCTTCATCCAGGTGGGCACACCGGGTATATATAATGTCACTCCTGATTCTGGCTCCCTGGGAGTGGAGGTCAGGCCAATCCCGCAGGATGACCTGGCACCGCTGGAAGAGGAGCTGAGGTCCTGGTGCCAGGCACAAGGGCTCGAGCTGCGCACCAGTGTACGTGAGAACGGTGTGGCGTGCGATCCCGATAATCCAGGCCTGGTCAAATTAATCGAGGCAGTGCGCCGGGTGAGCGGGCATGAGCCGGTTATTGGGCGTAAGCTGGCGGGAACGAGCGCACGCTTCAGCCCCGGTGGGCAGGGCGTGGTATGGGGTCAGACTGGAATCGGCCCGCATTCGGCACTGGAGAGGCACTACATTCCCAGCATCCTACCGTATTACCAGGCGCTGAGTAAATTCGGAGAGCTAATACTAGAATAAGCGGCGCGGACTTTGACACTTCTGTAAAATACCATCACAGGTTTAGCAAGATAAAATAAATGAAATTGCTCCCGTCAAAAAGGGACAGGTCCCGCAAGTGAACGGGATAAATTTGTCGACCTAAAAAAACACCAGGCCTCCCGTCTTAAGGACGAGCGGGATAAATCCTCGCAATGACAGTTGGTATGGAAAAAGGAAAGATAAAATGGAAAGAATTTTGTTGATTGTCTTACTCGTTATCGGGGTGTGCATTGCTGTCTTCCTGGTGATGCAGGTTCTCCCCATTGGACAGGATCATACCAATCCTCCGGTAACGGGGGAGCCAAATTGGGACAGCCCGCGCACGCGCGAGCTGTTCATGCGTGTTTGCGGCGACTGCCACAGCAACGAAACGGTCTGGCCGTGGTACAGCAATATCCCTCCTGTTTCATGGCTGGTTGAAAATGATGTGGCGGAGGGAAGGGCAGTATTTAACGTCTCTAACTGGGGGAGCGGCGAGAATGAAGGCGATGAGGCGGCGGAAGCATACCGGGAGGGGGAGATGCCGCCATTCTATTTCACGATGATGCACCCGGAAGCGAGGTTGTCATCCACGGAGAGTGAGGAGCTTCTCAATGGACTTATGGCGACCTTTGGGAGTGAAGAAGGCGATCTGTAAAGATAGGTTGAATGGGAAGATATTCATCTAGGATGCTCCGTGCCACCTTCCGAACCCTGTCAACACGAGAAAAATATGCCAAGGTCCTCAAAGCAGGGGATCGTAGCTAAGGACAGCAACCCCCAGCATCTATCTTCCTCCGGCAGGCAACGAGAAAGAAATCACTGACATTCAAAATTTGATGAACAATAAAATACATGATCATTTCCTATTCTAAACCATGAAAGCTTCGGCTCAACCGGATAACCTGCGTTCCTCCAGGCTTCGAAGCCACCGAGGATGGGGATTGCTTTCTTGAAACCATTATCAATCAGGATGCTTGCCGCATGTGTGCTGGATTCCTCGCTGCGGGCAGTGAGCATGATGATCGGTGTGCCTGACTCACGGCGGATCTGGCGGCAGATCTCCCATCCATCTAAATGGGGGAGCATTAAATCCAGGATGTTCAGGTCGGGCCGTTCATGACGGAAGGCTGGCATGACCTGCGCAACATCCTGGATCGTAACTACCTGATAGCCGGCTTGTTCCAGGTACAATCGTACTGTGCGAGCGATTTTCGTTTAGTCTTCAACCAGTAAAATCTTATCTGCCAAACTTGACTTCCAACAACGCAATCATCCGCTACAAACAGGATACCGCCAATTTGTGAGAAAGTTGTGTTGAGCCGATCAGCGAATCGTGTAACTACGCCCGTAACATGCGTAGGCCGCTGCCGATGACCACAAATTCGCTGATTTCGTGAGCCAGCACGACGGTAGTCAGCGTGAAGGAACCGGTGATCGCGCCGAGAACCATCACACCAATTACAAGCGCTGAAAGGGCTAGGTTTTGGTTCACCACCGACTGATTGCGCTTTGCCAGCTGCAGAGCATAGGCCAGCTTTTCCAGGTCGTCAGCCATAAGCGCTACGTCAGCTGTCTCCAATGCTACGTCCGTCCCAGCCGCGCCCATCGCAACACCTACTGTTGACTCAGCCAATGCCGGAGCATCGTTCACGCCATCGCCCACCATAACCACGTGACCGTATCGTTCAGACAGCTCGTGTACCTTTGTAGCTTTATCCTCTGGCTTCAGATCGGCATAGATCTCATCGATGCCTAATTCTCCAGCTATAGCCATCGCGGTACGCTGGTTGTCGCCGGTCAACATAACAATCTTGTCGACACCAGCAGCGTGAATGGCTGCAATCGCATCGCGGGCATTGGGACGAATGTTGTCACGGATGGCGATCAGCCCCCACGGTGCCTGCTCGTCGCCCAGCACCACTACCGTTTTCCCTTCGCTCTGAAGATGGTTGATATCGTCCCAGGCATGCTCCAGCGAGATGCCCAGCTTCGAGTGGAACAGGTCTGGGCTGCCGATGTAGACCGTACGCCCTTCCAGGCGGGCGGAAGCACCGGCGCCTGTCAGCGAGCGGAAGTCGGTCAATTCAGCCGGTTGAACACCCAGCTCTTCTACATATCGAACGATGGCTTGCGCCAGCGGGTGGCCGCTGCGCCACTCGATCCCGGCCGCCACCGCCAGCAGTTCTGGCTGTGAGGAGGCTAAGCGATCAGGATCCTGGCGGAGTAGGATCACCTCCGTCACTTCCGGCTCACCACGAGTCAGTGTGCCGGTCTTGTCCATTGCCACCACTTTCACCTTGGCCAACTCTTCAACGTACACGCCGCCCTTGATCAGCACGCCTTGGCGCGCTCCCGTTCCCAGCGTAGCCACCAGGGTAATCGGGATCGAAATGACCAGGGCGCAGGGGGCTGCGGCAACGATGAAAACCGTGGCACGGGCAATCCAGATTGTCCAATCGGCGCCAAAGGCCAATGGAGGGAGCACCGCAATCAGAAACCCGATCAACAAGACGATCGGGCTGTAGCGCACCCCAAAGCGCTCGATGAACCGCTGGCTCTTGCCTTTCTTTTCCTGGGCTTCCTCGACCATGTGGATGATGCGGCTGATGGTGTTATCCGCAAAGGTCTTGGTAGCGCGCACTTCCAGCGCGCCCTCACCGTTGATGCTGCCTGCAAAGACGGACGAGCCTGGCTGTTTCTCGACCGGTACGCTTTCACCGGTCACAGGGGCTTGATTGACGCTTGAAGCTCCGACCAAAACTTCACCATCGGTGGCCATCGCCTGGCCGGGTTTGACGATGAAGACATCCCCTACGAGAAGCTCTTCTACCGGGATCTCTCGCTCAATCCCGTCTCGTCGCACCAGGGCAACTTTCGGGGCCAGATCCATCAAGCCTCTGATGGCCGAGCGGGTTTTCTCTTCAGTGTAACCCTCGGCTGCTTCGCTGATCGAATACAGGAAGACCAGCATCGCGCCTTCGGCTGGCTCGCCCAATGCAGTGGCAACCACAGCTGCAACGCTCATCAACAGTTCGATGCCGACCTCACGTTCAAAGATCAGCTCTTCGATGGCTTCACGCCCGAAGTAATAACCACCGATCAGGATAGCGGCGATGTAGATGACCAAAGAAATCGGCTCTGGGGCTCCCACCAGCCCAATGAGCCAGCCGATCAACAACAGTAACCCGGACACCGCCGAAGTCAGCACTTTTGGGTTGCGCCAGGGTTTGGGCTGTTCGGCCATTGCCAAACCTTTCTGGGGTGGGAAGCCAAGCGATTCGAGTTTCACTTTCACCGTATCGGGTTTGGCGACTGCCGGGTCGTAGGTAATCGCCACCTTGGTGGACTTAGGGTAAACCCTCAGTTCTGCGATACCCGGAAAACCTTGCAGGCCGCGCTTGATGGCGTCAGCGTCATGTTCGCAGTCCAGGTTGGTAACGCGGATTTCAAGTTGTTTGGTATTCATTGACCTTCTCTGAATCCTCGTGGTGTTTACCACGTGGAAGTGCATATCGAGTGCATTCGTACACCCCCCGAGCGACGTCTGACAACAGGGATTCGGCCAGTTCCAGCAGCTCGCCTACCCGGTCATCGCTCAAATGGTAGGTAACGTGACGCCAGTTCTGCTCGGCGACGACCAGACCGCAGTCGCGCAAACAGGCAAGGTGATTGGACGCGTTCGACTGCGAAAGGCCGGTTTCCTGCACGATTTCCCCTACGGTGAGCGGGCCTGAACGCAATATCTCCAGGATAGCCAGGCGAGAAGGATCGCCAAAGCCGCGGAAGAGCTTGGCTTGCAGATCGATGGCTTGAGTTTGGGAATTATTCAACGTATCTTCAACCTCGTATTATCATATTATCAATCAATGATATGATAAATCAAGAGAAGATACCTGTCAAGACAGAGAGTAGGATAATGGTATCTCCCTGCTCTCTGGCCTATTACAAATTCGCTGATGGGTCGATTATTTCTCTAAGGAAAACCCTTCTTCTTTCCAGGCGGTTATGCCGCCTTCCAGCTTCCATAGATTGGTGTAGCCCATGCTCAGCAAAGAATCTACTGCAACCTTTGCCATACCCGAGTTCAGGCAGTAAACCAACATTGGCATACTTATCTGCTGGTAATTGGGTCTGGCTTTGCTCAATCTGGTCGTACGCCAATTTTAGATCGGTTTGCGGAATATCCCCCTGCCAGGGGATACGAACATTGATCAAGGTGAAATCCTTGTTTTCCAACATGCCAGCTAATTCTGGTACCGATATACTCGTGTAGCTTCCGTTTATGGTTTCCACGATTTGTCCTGTTGCCTCAGATGCGCCCTGGCATGCGCTAACGATCAATGCCAGGACACAAATACCCCAAAACACGGCTGTGGTTCGTTTATGCATTCTAGTTCCTCTTCATTATCTGTAATTCTCATGGTTCCGTGGGATAGCCCGCTTCTCGCCAGGCGCGGAAACCACCCAGGATGGGATTATCGTTGGTGAAGCCGTTGTCCAGCAGGATGCGCGCCGCACGGGCGCTTGACTCTTCCACCGGTCAGGTGCAGTAGGTGATGATCCAGTCCGCAGTGTTTAACTCGCCCAGGCGATCATCCAGATCGGCGAGGGGGATCGATAATGCGCCTGGGACGTGGCTTGCAGCGTACGAAATGGCGTCGGGCACATCTACGAAGACCGCAGTATTGGTATCCAGGGCAGTTTTAGCGTCCTCCAAAGAAACGAGTTGGATCTCAGGATAAGTCTCCTCCTCATGATCGCTAACCGCGGCAGGCGGCTGCGAAGAATCTGGATTCGGCCCGTTATTTATGGCAAACAGGACAGCAGCGAGGATCAGCAAGAAACCACCTATAACCGAGTAGACTACCAGGAACCTTGTCGTTTCTCGATTTTTCATGTTCTCTCCATTAAGAGTAACAGTAAAGCAATAGTCGCACGACCGATGCCAGCCTATGCAGTGCGATCGGCGTCAACCCGTCATTTCGGGCAAAATGGGATTGAATTATTCAGGCTAAAGTGGGGGGATGAGTTATTTCAAGATGGAGTTCCCGCGCGCTTAGGCCGGAAAACTCAACCATACGCGGCAAGCTGGCGCTCTTGTTGAGCTGCTGGAAGCCAGGAATGTATATCCCGGTATGCAGCAGACAAGCCAGGCAGGCATCCATTGACGCTGCATAGCCAGCATCGTTCGCCGGGCTGACACATGCACAAAGTGATGGGATTGGCAGGGAATGCGCTGCCAGCCCAAGCACAAGTAAACCCAGGGTCAATGCAAGCAAGATACGGGGGTATTTCCTCAGCATGGCTCAGCTCGAAATTACAGATGGATCTCGAAATTATAACTGAACACAGTGCAGTTGAAAACGCAACATCAACTGCGGTTATCTCACCGGAACCTGGATTTGCATACTCCCGGCTTTTTCGAAATTCAATGTCAGCGAAATCGTGTCGCCAGTCTTTAGATCTCGACCAAGTCTGACGAGCATAACATGCAGTCCGCCCGGAGTGAATTCCACTTCGCCTCGGGCGGGAACCAAAACCGATTCCTGCATCCGCATTGTCATCACCTCATTGGCATTCATCATACTCATATGGACTTCGGTGACTGCTGCAATGTCGGATTTGACATTCAGAAGTGCATCATCCGGTTTTGTACCATTTTGGATGACGAAATATGCCGCGCTGTTTTGACTTTGGGCTGCAGGTCGAGCCCAGCTATCGTTTATGGTCAGCTTGCCGTTCGAAGGGGCGCAGGACGAGAGGATCATGATTGCGACGGCTAGAACGAAAAGTAAAGAAAGTTTTTTCATCTTTTTTCCTTGAATTTATTTAGATTATTATGAGTGCGGTTATCTAAGCAACAGACGTCCCCATATATGATGACGACCCCAATCAGAGCAATCGCCGCGCCGATGAAATCAAAGCGATCAGGCCGGCAGCAATCCCGAACCAGAACGCCTTGTCTTCTCGAAGCCACTGCCAAACGAGGTATCCGCCCCCGATTTCGGCAAGTCCAGCCAGTACGAACAGGATAAGCGATCCCAGAACGGCGATGAAACTGACTGTCATTGGTTCTCCTTTGTTTTCGTTTTCAAGCGTGGAAGAAACATCGGTACACTCGCAACATAGGTTTGCCACTCCGTACCAAATGTCTCATCAAGCGAAACTTCTTCGCGCTGCGCCCGACGATAGAACGATGGCACGGTCATTGCCAGCAACGCCAGCGGCGTCCACGTGCGATACGTCAAAAGAACCCCGAGTAACACCAACCAGTAGCCGAGATACATCGGATGGCGAATGAAAACATACGGTCCACGTTGGACGAGGCGATGTTTCTTCTGTAATGGCGCGGACGAACTCGTGCTGACCCCGTACATTGCACCCAGAGCCCAACGCGCCCAAAGTGCCAGGGATAGCCCGGTTAGAAAGACCGCCAACCCCGTGATGTTGAGGATCGCCGACAGGGTGGGTGATAATTTCAGGGGCGGATGAATCCATAGCAGAACACCTGAACTGATGAACAGCACAATCACCCCAATCCCAAGCCCGATTTGCGCCCATCCGGGCAGGTCGAACCACAGGCTCGAATCGGACGTCGTGACCTTGAGAGTGCGAATGCTGACCAGCCAGCTCACGACAATGACAGCGATCAAGATGGCGCTTCCGCCAATGACAATCCAGTTGGTTATCGTTGCCAGAAGATCCATACTATCCCTGATCACGCTCACCTCTTCAATAGGCGAGTCAAATCCATCGTCTTACCCGCTGCCGGTAAGCTTCATAGGCCGTTCCATGCTGCCGGGCCAGGTGCTCCTCCTCCAGATAGACTTGAACCTGCATGAGTACATCACCCAGCCACCACAATGCTAACGTCAGAGCGGTGGGGATCACGAGGAACAGTCCGATGAGCAGCACACGCATCCCCAGGAAGATTGGGTTGCGCGACCATTCGAAAACACCATGGGTGATCAGAGGGGAAATGTGCTCGGTGTCGATACCGATACGCCAGGAGTCGCCCATGTGCCGCTGCGCCACCAGCACCCAAATCAATGCAACAGCTAGCAAGTATAGCCCGGCAACCGACGCGAACGGCGTTTGCAGCCAGGTGAACGGTGCAAAGTAAACGTACACTAGCAGGGCGAAGCTATAGACCAACACGACGAATGCCACCCCGGCGAGGGTAAGGCGGAAGAGACGGCTGACTAGTTCGTGAACGTCATCCCGCTGATATTCCCGGGCGGACAGGCGGTAAGGGTAGACGCCGGTAACCTTCCACACCCGGTAGCTGCGCCAGAATATCGCCACGCCATAGAAAACGACCAAGTAGACTTGCAGTAATATTTGTATCGTATTTATGCTAGGAAACCCTCTTGTATCCTAACAGCCTCAACGCATTTGCCACAACAACCAGTGTACTGCCCTCATGGAAGACGATGGCAATGCCGATGCTGACAATGCCCGTCAATGAAGTGATGATGAGCAGGGCAATCACGCTGAGCGAGATGACCAGGTTTTGCACGATGATGGCACGCGTGGCGCGCCCCAACCCCACCGCAAAGGGCAGCTTGGACAGGTCGTCGCCCATGAGAGCCACATCGGCGGTTTCGAGAGCCACATCCGTGCTGGCTCCACCCATTGCAATGCCCACCGTGGCGTATGCCAGCGCAGGCGCGTCATTCACGCCGTCGCCGATCATAGCCACCTGACCATATTCTTTCACCAGTTCGCGGATGACCGTCAATTTATCTTCGGGCATAAGGTCGGCGCGGAATTCGGTCAAACCAATTATAGCAGCGATGGAGGCAGCGGAATGTGCGTTATCGCCCGTCAGCATGATGGTGTGAGCCACACCTGTTTGTTGAAGGGCTTTCATCGCTAGAGCGGCTTCACCGCGCAGCGTGTCGGCGAGGGCAATCAATCCAACCGACGTTTTATCCACTGCGATCCACATTAGGGTCTTACCCGCCTGCTGGAATGACTGTGCGTGATTGAGCGTGTCGGGAGAAAGCGGGACACCCGCCTCATCCATCAATTTTTGATTGCCAATCCAAACCGTTTTCCCGTTCGAAACAGCGCGCAAGCCGCGCCCTGTCAGTGACTCGACTTCGCCCATAACGGATGCAGCCAGGTCCTGAGTCTGAGCCGAGCGGACGATTGCCTGGGCGAGGGGATGCGCAGAGTGGGATTCTGCGCCTGCTGCAAGTGAAAGCAAGTCTGGTTCTTTCCACCCTGAGGCTGGAAACACGACAATATCTGTGACCTCAGGCCGGCCATGTGTCAATGTGCCCGTTTTGTCGAAGGCAATCGCTTTGAGCCTGCCCAGGTTTTCTAAATGTGCGCCGCCCTTGACAAGCACCCCATTGCGAGCAGCCTGCGCCACCCCGGCCAGAATGGCAGATGGTGTGCCCAGCGCCAAGGCGCAGGGCGAGGCGGCAACGAGCAGGGTCATAGCGCGCAGGAACGATTCGCGGAAGGGAAAACCGAACAGGGGCGGGACCACGATGACCAACGCGGTGAGGATCAGCACGGCGGGGACAAAGACGCGCTCGAACTTTTCCACCGTTTGTTGGGTAGGGGATTTTTGCGCCTGGGCTTCTTCGACCATTTTCATCACCCGGGCAAGGGTGGAGTCTTTGGCCAGGCGGGAGACTTTGACTTCCAGCGCGCCTTCGCCGTTTACCGTCCCGGCAAAGACCCGATCGCCGGGGACTTTATCCACCGGCAGGGACTCGCCTGTCACCGGAGCCTGGTCTACGCCGGAACGGCCATCCAGGATGACGCCATCCACCGGGATGCGCACACCGGGGCGGACAATTACTATATCCTCAAGTTGGAGTGTTTCGACCGGCATCTCCTGTTCTTTCCCATTCCGGCGGACGAGAGCGGTCTTGGGGGCCAGGTCTGCCAGGGCGCGCACAGCCGCGCGGGCGCGGTCCAGGGCGCGTTCTTCCAAGGCATGGCCCAGGCTGAACAGGAACAGGAGCAGTGCGCCTTCGGCGAATTCACCCAGGAAGGCTGCACCCAGCGCCGCCATTACCATCAACAGGTCAGTGTCAAAGTGCTTTTCCTTAACAGCGTGCCAGGCGTGTTGCGAAATATCCCAGCCACCGAAGAGATACGCGGAAACATAGAGCGCCGTCGCGGCCAGCGCAGGCAGGCCGAAAAAGGTCTGCCCAAGCCAGCCTACCAGTACCAGCAGTCCGGCCATGAGGCTGAACAGAATTTCGCGGTTCTCTTGATACCAGCTCCGCAAGCCCTCCACAGGGATTTCGTATCCCAGCGAGCGGACGCGTTTTTCTATGGCTGCCCGATCAGTCTTGTACTTATCGAACTCCACGTTCATCTTCTGCGCGGCGTAGTTGACGCTGACCGCCAGAACGCCTTCCATTCGTCCCACACCATGCTCGAGCACACGGGCGCAGTCGGAACAATCCATACCCTCGATTGACAGCAGGGCGTGATGGTAGCGGTTGATGATCTGCGCTCCGGCGCGCTCAGCCAGGCGCTTCACCTGTGTCAACGAGATTGCGTTCGGATCGTAATGCAAGCAAAGATCGACCGGCGATTTTTCCCGCTCCACATGGGCGCGAGTGATGCCCTTTTGTCCCTGTAAAGAGATTTCTAAACGTCTCAGGCATTCATCCTGTTCGTCTTCCACTCCGGGTAAAAGCAGTGGAATTTCCAATTCAACCGTTTTTTCCATAAAATGAGTGACTCCTTCAGTATTAAATGATTCGATACACTAAACGCAAAAGAACGCGACGCAGCCGCAAGCACGCAAAGGCGCTGCTGGTTGGTCACTGAGGTTGATTTAAATTATGCAGGAGGATGGAGAACCGGGAAAGCCAGGAGGAGAGGTTTGGCTGAATCTGAATGCACTTCATCTTGTGGTAAGGGAGGTGATAAGCGGGTGGTTGCTATCGTTGTGGCGAGATAACCAGTGTGCACAGGACAACCAACGGCGTCTGGGGAGGTTTCCTGCCCACTGCGATTATTCGAGGTGCAGGAAAACGCGCCTGCTGTAGAAACTTCAGTGTAAGGCACCAGCGAAAGCTGGTGGCCTATTAGTCCGAGCAGAGCTGCACCGAACAGGAGGAGAATACAGAACCGTATGACAGGAGCCATGCTGTTAGCCATGCAGAACATGATCCAGGCCGAGCCGGAAGAGCTCAGCAACGTGATTATCATCCAAGGTTACATATACCTGCCGTCCCTGCTTGCGAGAACGCAACAGGCGTTTATCACGGAGTCCGCGCAGTTGGTGAGAAACAGCGGACTTGCTCAGCCTGATATACGCCACCAGGTCGCCCACATTCATCTCTCCATCTAGCAGCGCAGCGATGATGCGTAGGCGAGTGGGATCGGAAAGGGCGGCGAACAAGCTTGCAAGTTGGCCAGCGGTGTATTCGTTGAAATGATCAGTAAAAACAGATTCGCTTATGCTCATTATTGTTGAAAGGTTGCTCAATAATCAAATTATAACACGGCAATTAGCATGGTCAAGATGACATTAGTCACTTTAAAATCAAAGCTGGAGATTTCAATAAAGAAGTAATGATAAATAAAGATAAGGAGATGTTAGCAGATATTTACGGGTAATAAAAATTCAAGAAAAGTATAAGGAGCAGATTGCCGAAACGCGTGGCAATACCCCCAAGCAGGCCTGGCAGCTGCAGATCTAGCTGTTCGACTTCTGGTCGATGCAGAAAAACCCAAATATGGTTTTTTCTACGCTCGAAATGATGATCAAAGAGCAAATTGAGTGGAAATTTGAGAGGTTTTCAGCTTTACCTGCATTGGCGGAATTAGCAAGAGTCCTCATAGTGTGAGATCACCGCCTAATACAGTTGATCCCAGCATCTCGTTCACTTTTCTCGCGAATTGACGCGCTCTTTGAGGCGCGTCTCCTACATACCTTGCGGCATCCATCCACCCATTAAGTTCTTCTGCGCTCAGGAAGTCAGTAATTTCAGTGTCCTTGGTGATTATTTCTGCCAGTGGATTGGGTTCACCTAACTGAACAGCTTCCCAGGCGGTCATGGCGTGCAGGCGCAGGCGCTCGTGCATAGCCTGGCGGTCGGCGCCGGCTTTTGCCAACCTGACCAGCAGGCGCTCGAGGGCGGCGAAGGGACCATAGACTGACAGGTTGTGCTGCATGGCAGCCTGGTTCACCCGCAGGCCGGCGAGGATGCGGTTGGCAACCTCCAGCATCTCGTCGGCGATCAGAAACGCTTCCGGCAGCAATGTCCGGCGGTTAGCCGAATCATCCAGGGTGCGCTCGAGCAGCGAATGAGCGGCATTGTTCCAGGCCACAGGCGGCATCTGCGCCAGCATGCGCCCCAGCGAATCGAGCTTCTCAGCCTGCACCGGGTTGCGCTTGAACGGCATGGCGGAGGAGCCCACCTGCCTGGCACTGAACGGCTCACCCAGCTCCCCAATCATCGGCGCCTGGAGCAGGCGCAGGTCAAAGGCGAATTTGTAGAGCGACCCGCCCAAACCGGATAAGGCACTGACCACCCGGTAATCCTGCTGGCGCGGGTAAACCTGGGTGGTAATTGGAAAGAACGGCAGCTCCAGCATCTCGGAGAGGCGGCGCTCGAAATGTTCAAGATTTTCGCTCCCGAGCAGGTCGGCATAGGCGGCACTGGTGCCGACTGCACCCTTGAAGCCTTTGCCGCGCAGCTGGAGGCGCTGCCTGGTAAGCTCCTGCCAGTCCATGTAGAGGTCCTGGGCGTACACCGCCAGCCGGTAACCCAGGGTGGTGGGTTCAGCCGGCTGCAGGTGGGTGAAAGCGATCAGGGGCAGCTCCGCCCAGGTTTCCACCTTCCCGGCCAGGTCAAGGAGCAGAGGCTGCAGCTTTCTCAGGATCAGGTCGAGCGACAGGCGCATGCGCAGAACGTCGGCATTATCCTCTATGTCGGCCGAGGTGGCACCCAGGTGCAGGATGCCGCCTCCCAGGGAGGCCTGTTCGGCGAAGGTCTTCAGCTCGGCCATCAGGTCGTGATGGATTTCAGCTTCGATTTCCAGGGCGCGCGGAACGTCGACATCCTGCATATGCTGGCGCAGATCCGCAGCCTGTTCACCAGACAGGATGCCAAACTCGGACTGGGCTTCTGCCAGGGCAACCCAAATACGCCGCCACAACTTGCGTTTGTGCTCCTCGCTCCAGATGTGACGCATTTCCGGGCTGCCGTAGCGCCAGGTGAAAGGGGAGAGGTAAGTTGAGTAATCGGCGTTCATATGTCCCTCACAATAATGAGTATGCCACAATCTGCGGACTTTGAAAAGCGGTCGACCGGTACAGTTATGATAAAATCGCTCCCAATATTCCAATTCGGAGGCAGGCATGGGTTTATTAGAGGGTAAAACGGCACTGGTCTTTGGAGTGGCAAATGAACGCTCGATCGCCTGGGGTATCTGCCAGGCTTTCCACCGGCAGGGGGCGCGATTGGGGATGAGTTATGCCGGCGAGAAGCTGGAGCGGCGGGTTAAACCACTGGCCGAGTCGCTGGGGGTGAAATGGGTGGAATCCTGTGACGTATCCCAGGATGAGCAGATCGAGAAGACAGCTGAGAGCGCCCGGGCTGAATTTGGGGAGATCGACATCCTGGTGCACTGCATCGCATTTGCCGGAAGGGAAGCGTTGAGCGGCGCGTATTACAACACCAGCCGGGAGAGCTTTCACGTGGCGCTGGATATCAGCGTATATTCTTTCACTGCCCTGGCGCGTGCGTTTCAGCCCTTCTTACGACCAGGCGGGGCTTTGTTGACCATGACCTATTACGGCGCCGAAAAAGTCTCTCCGAACTACAACGTGATGGGGGTGGCCAAGGCTGCCCTGGAAGCTTCGGTGCGCTACATGGCTTACGATTTCGGATCGCAGCGCATACGTGTGAACGCCATTTCGGCGGGGCCGGTGCGAACTCTTTCAGCCGCCGGGGTGGAAGGCTTTAAAGCCCTGTACCGTAAATTCGGCGAGATTGCGCCGCTGCATGACAACGTCACAATCGAAGACGTCGGCTCGGCGGCGGTTTTCCTGTGCTCTGACATGGCAGCTAAAACTACCGGGCATGTGCTGTATGTGGATTCCGGGTACAATATCCTGGGTATCATGGAACCGGTGGATAGTTAGCGCGTTTCATCGATTAGCTATGTTTCGCAAGCGTGAAGAGATTTCTCCGGCAGCACCACCTGCACCAGCGGAGCGGGTGACATCGGTGCTGGGCCCGGGGATCACCTGGAAAGGCAGCCTGAGCGGCAGCGGCGGCGTGCGTATTGAAGGTGTTTTCGAGGGAGAGATTGCCCTGCGCGGCCTGCTGGTAATCGGGGGAAGCGGACGAGTCACCTGCCCACATTTACGGGCCAATATCGTAATTATAGCCGGTGCGGTGCGCGGTGACATCACCGCCCAGAAAGTGGAAATCCGGGCGACGGGGCGGGTATGGGGTGATGTGGTGACGGCGGCCTTTGCGACCGAAGAGGGGGCATTCCTGCGCGGCCAGATTCGCATGGAAGACAAGGTGGATATCGGGGTGGCAGAGAACACGGCGGAGAGGGAGCTGGAAGGCCTGGAGGCCAATCCCCCGGATCAAGACTCGCATCTAAATTAACGATCAGGGTGTTGGGGTTAATGTAGCCGGCACGGGCGTGGCGAAGACCTCATCCAGGTCTGGACCCAGATGCAGCTCGGCTGCGGTCCGGTCGAGCAAGGCCAGCAGGTTTGGAACCTGGTCGATGGTAAAGTAAGAGCGAAAGAGCTGGGTAGAGGCATCGCTCAAGGCCCAGCGCACCGTGTCCCAGGATTGTAAGGCGGGTTCTGCCCGGGCGGATGAGAGCAAATCGACCGCGGCAGCCCAGTGCGGGTTGAGGCGCCGGTAAGTCGCCAGGTGCTCGAGAACAGAGCGGCGCAATGGGAAGGCGCTGGTCTCCTGCACCAGACGGGCCTGGTTCTCCGGAGATAGGATCCATTTCGTAAAGACCCAGGCAGCCAGCTGCTGTTCAGGCGATGAGGGCAAGATCTGAAACGAGGGTCCATAAACGCTGACGGCTGGCTGTGAACCAGGGGAGGGAAAGGGAATCACTGTCCATTCATCCTGGCTGCTGGCCTGAGTGAAGGCCACTTTTTGCGATGGAATGCCCATGATGCTGCCAGTAGAAAAGAGGCCGCCGCGGGCTGCAAATTCGGCCTGGGGATAGGATGCCGTTGCGAAGCGCGCGCAGCCGTCGTCGTAAAGCCCGCGCATAAAGGTGAATGCATCCTCAACCTGTGGGTTATCGAAACGATACGGGCTACGAGTCGAGATCGTGGTTGCAGGAGGCTGGAATATTTTCCCGCCGAAGGACGCGATCCACCCCAGCAAGGCTGAATAATCTGGACGGTCGCCTTCAGCGATGATCCAACCCCCGAGGTTATTATTTGCTGGATCCTCATCGGCACGGACAGCCTCAAGGGATGCACAGGCCTGATCGGCAAATGCCTCCGTATTCGAAGGTTCGGAATTGAATCCGAGCTCTTCAGCCCAGGAGCGGTTGTAATAGAGCATCTGCCCCGAGCGCTGCGCGGGGATCCCAAGGAGCTTTCCTGCCAGGAGATCCTGCTCCCAAAAAACGGGGTAGAAATCCTCCTGTTCGCTAACGCTCATGCCCCAGGTAGGATCGTCCACATAGCGATCCAGCTCGACCAATCCACCAACCAAATTCCAGGACAGGGCCTGGTGCAGAAAAGCTGCAACCAGGTCCGGCGGGCTGCGCTGCGCAAGAGAGATATCGAGCTCTGCATTCAGCTCATCGTAACTGCTGTGCATAACCGGCACGACCACAATCCCCCAGCGGTTGGACAGGTTAAATTCATCGACCAGCTGCCTGATTACTTTTCCGCTTTCTCCGCTCCAGGCGTGCCAGAAATGGATCACGGTCCCACGCAGGTCCTCATCGGTCAGGTCCAGTGTCTCCTGGAGGGTGGGGGTGTGCGCAGGTTGTGATGGTGTCTGAGAGACGGGGAGTGGCGTTCCGGGCGTCTGAGAGACCTGCCCGGTGGTTGAAGTCCGTGTTGCTGGCAACCTTGAGCTGCCATTGCTGCAGGCTGCCAGCACAATGATGAAACCGATGGTCCAAAATGGAAGGGATTGCTTCGTCACTACAAACGTTCCTGGCAAAGACAAATCATAAGGGGTTAAGTTTATCATCTCTTGAGGTCGATCCTGGCCCTGCTACAGTGAACATGCTATATAATTCTTTTAAATGACACAGCAATGAGATGACGCACTTTTCTTCTTATCGCAGGTTCACTAGCTTATTAATTCCGGGGATGTTCTTCGCCGCAACTATCCTGGCTGCCTGCCGGCCGAAAAGCATCGAAGTGGTAGTCGCGGAACCGTTGGAAAGCAGGAGCCTGCCATCTCAGACCAGTCTGCCAGCAACCCTTGCTCCGAGTCGGACCGCAGGCAACCCGACAAATCCACCCACGCAAACGAAGGCGGTACCTCCCACAGCCAGCCCCACACCAGCGGTAGACTGGGGAAGCCTGGATCCAGCCGGTACGATTGTCATCTTCTGGCACCCACTTACCTACGCGCGGCAAGATGTACTGCAGAAGATCATCAGGCAGTTCAACCGCTCGAATGAGTGGGACATCACTGTAAAAGCTGAATACAAGGGTGATTACGGGGAGCTTTTTGAAGAAACGACCCAGGTATTGAATACACCCGAGTCGCCGCAACTTGTCCTGGCTTACCAGGATCAAGCCATCGTTTACTGGCAGGCGCAGTCCCTGATAGATCTAAATTCAATAGTCAGTGATCCTGTCTGGGGTTTACCACCAGCCGAACAAGAGGAATTCTTCCCGAGCATCTGGGCCCAGGATTCAATCCCGGTTTTTGGGGATGCCCGCCTGGGTATCCCGGTGTACCGGGCCATGGACGTGCTGTACTTTAATGCAGATTGGCTGGTGGAGCTGAAAACAGCAGGTAAGATTGATTTTGAGGGCCCTCCGCTAACACCCGATCAATTCAGAGCTGCAGCCTGCGCGGCAGTGGATCACCCTTTCAGCAAGGCCGGAGTGGGCAGTGCGATGGGATACGAGCTGAGTTTGAGCGCCTCCCGCTTCGCCAGCTGGAGCTTTGCATTTGGTGGAGATATTTTCGATATCCAAAATAACCGTTACAGCTTCGACAGCCCGGAGTCGGTGGAAGCCATGGAATTCCTGCAGGGATTATTTCTTAGCGGCTGTGCTCAGCTGGTCGATGAAAGTTACGGCGACCAGGACGATTTTGGAGCAGGCAAGCTGCTTTTTACAGTCGGCACCAGCACTGGCCTGCCCTTCTACGAGCAGGTAGTTGACGAGGGAGCCAGGTTTACATGGAATGTGGCAGCAATCCCACACAGCACTGGTCAACCCGTGCAGAATGTTTACGGCCCGAGCCTCAGCCTTTTGAAGACCACCCCCGAGGCCGAGCTGGCAGCCTGGTTGTTCATGAAGTACTTCAGCGGGCTGGAGGCGCAGGTGGAATGGGCTTCCGCCAGCGACTATTACCCGGTCCGGCAAAGCGCCGGGAAAGAGATGGAGAAGTTTTTTGCCAGCAACCCAGTTAATGAAACGGTTTTCAAGCTGCTGCCGTATGGCAAATTCGAGCCGAACGTCCCGGGTTATGAAAGCGCCAGGGAGCTGGTGAGCGAGGCGCTGGCGGCGATTGCCGGAGGTGCAGATGTGACAGAAACACTGCAGCGATTGAATGAGCAGGTGAATGCGATCCTGATCGAGCAAAATCTGTACCTTTCAACAGCTCATTGAGCTCCATTGCTTTGGCAATCCCGTGATTTGAAGGTATAATTCCAGAGCATTGAATCACAACTTTCGATATTGAGAGGAGGTCAGCGCGACGATCCAGACTCAATTGATCCCCCCGCATTTTTTTCACGACAATATTCCAATAAAATTCTACCTGGAGGAGAATTTAACATGAACTTGAAGAAATTGTACCAACTGCTTGCGTTCGTGATAGTCGCAGCATTGCTGCTGGCAGCCTGTGCTCCTGCGGCCACACAACTCCCCGCCCCTACCACTGCGCCAACCAAGGCACTTGAACCAACCAAGCCGCCCCAGCCAACCAAACCCCCCGAGCCGACCACCCCCCCCGAGCCGACTGTTCCCCCCGAGCCAACCGCTGAACCCGAACCGGAAGTCGGTTCAGAGGAACATCCGATCAAGGTGCTGTTCGTCCCCTCGGTCGAGGCAGGTGTAATCACTTCGGGTGGGCAGATCATGGCGGATGCACTGAAGGAAGCTACCGGCCTGAATTTCGAAGTGGTCGTGCCGACTTCGTACGCCGCTACCATTGAAGAGATGTGCGCTTCCCCGACCGACACGATGGGCTTCATCCCAGGTCTGGGCTATGCCCTGGCCAACCAGCTGTGCGGAGTAGACGTGGCCTTCAAGGCGGTACGCTTCGGCTTCCCGGTTTACTGGGCGCAGTTCCTGGTGGCGCGTGACAGCGATTACCAGACCCTGGAAGACCTGAATGGTTTGAAGTGGGGGTACGGCGATCCCGGCTCGACCTCTAACTACATGGTGCCGTTGGTCATGATGCAGGATGCCGGCGTGGAACCGGGTGAGTCGGTGCAGACCGGCGGACACCCACAGGCAGCCCTGGCGGTTTATCGCGGCGATGTGGATTTCGCCACTACCTTCTACAGCGTCCCACTGCAGCCAGATGGCTCTCCCGTATGGACCTATGACCAGTACCTGGCGGGTGAAGTTACCGACGATATGTGGGATATGCCGGCAGATGTGGTCGATACCTGCGCGCCGAATGAGGATGACTCGAAACTGTTGTGCAGCGAATGGCGGGTGCTCGATGCGCGCGCCAATGCCCGCACCGACGCACCGGACATCGTGCAGAAAGTGCGCATCCTGCTGACCTCCCCGGCAATCCCCAATGACACCCTGTCATTTGGGCCTGATTTCCCCGCAGACCTGCTTGCACAGATCGAGGAAGCCCTGCTGGCCTTCGCCGAGACCGAGGCCTGGGGTGAATCGATCGGAAGCCAGGATTTCTACGGCTGGACCGGCATCCTCCCAGCGGAGGACGCCGAGTATGACATGGTTCGCAAGATGGTTGAAGCGACCGGCCTCACTCTCGAAGGATTGGGTGAGTAACCAAGACTTAAGAAATCCGTCCCGGAGATTACCCCTCCGGGACGGATTTTTCAATAAGCGCAGGTTTTTTTATTGTCGTAAGAAGGCCAGAATTCACCCCCTCGCATCCTTACCGGTTGAATGTTGATTTAGAACCAGATTCCATAAAAAGGCGGTTTCAGCGAAAATGCTTCAAGTCAGGAACCTGACTAAAATTTATGAAGGGGGCGTCCTGGCTCTGGATAATGTGAGTTTCGAAGTCCCCACCGGACAATTTACAGCCGTGATCGGGCTGAGCGGCTCAGGAAAATCCACCCTGCTGCGCTGTATCAACCGCCTGATCGAGCCAACAACCGGACAGGTGATCTGGAACGGCGAGGATATTACCTCACTCTCCGAGGACGAAATGCGTAGGGTGCGCCGTAAGATCGGAATGGTCTTCCAGCACTTCAACCTGGTGCACCGCAGCTCGGTGCTGACCAATGTCCTGGCTGGCCGGTTGGGATATATCAACCCGACCTGGAGCTTGCTGAACCGCTTCCCAAAGAAGGATATCGAAAAAGCCATGCAGCAGCTCAACCGTGTGGGCATCGCCGATAAGGCTGACCAGCGTGCGGACGAGCTGAGCGGCGGTCAACAGCAGCGGGTGGGGATCGCCCGGGCAATAATGCAGGATCCGGAAATGATTCTGGCTGACGAGCCAGTCGCCAGCCTGGATCCGGTGCTGGCACACAGCATCATGCAGTACCTGGAGCTGTTCAACCGGGAAGATGGAGTGACTGTGCTGTGCAGCCTGCATTTCCTCGACCTGGTGCACCGCTACGCACAGCGGGTGATTGCTTTGAACGAAGGCCAGCTGGTATTCGATGGCACACCTGTTGAGATCGATGACAATCGATTTAGGGAAATTTATGGAAAAGACGCTGAACGGGTCGGATAAACCTGCTGCAACGGTCAAGAAAGCCTCCTGGAAAGCGTCGATCCTGAGAGGCTCGCTTTTCGCCCTGGCAGTGATCGTTTTTGCCTATGGGTTCAAGGTTACAAGAGTAAGCTTCGACCAGATCAACTCACCCTCTCGCCAGGAGAGCCTGACGCGCGTGCTGCGCGCGATTGCCAAGCCTGACCTGGTGGAATACGAGGAAATCGAGACGGAAGTTGGACTGAGTGTTGTTATTCCGTGCCGGGATGGAGTTCCGAGTACCGCACCCGCTGACCCTGAACAACCCTATATCGTGATGACTCCTCCCTGCGCCGACCCCAGGTCAGTGGTTACATTGGAAGGAGTTAATTTTAAACCGTTCTCTTCTGGACCGATTTTTTTTATCCCTCCCAGCGAGGTGAAGTTGAAAATGGGGGATTTCGAGACGGATGAAAGCGGTTCTTTCAAGGTGGAAGCCAAACTACCGCCGCGTCCAGACACAGCGATGCAGCGAATCATCGCAGTCACCAGGGTGAATGTCGGTTCTCCGCATTTGACACAGACTGCCTTTGCCACCTGGGAAAAGATTATCGAAACTGTTTTCCTGGCTTTACTGGCGACTGCCTTTGGAATCATATTTGCTATTCCAGTGAGCTTCTTCGCAGCCCAAAACCTGATGCGTGATATCACTATACCGATGAGCAGCCTGGCACTTTCAGTCCTGGGCTGGCCGGTGGGAATGTACCTTGGGGGGGCAGTGGCAGGCTGGGTAAGAACACAGAGCGAGCGCCTCATCGGAAATCCCCTCTTAACTTTGGCTGGTCTGGCGGTCAGCCTGGTCGTGATATGGCTGGCAGGACGGTGGGCTTTTCCTGCTGAAGAGGAGGAGCGCCGTCCCAGCCTGGCATTGCGAATAGGGCGAATCGCGGCGATGCTGGTCGCTGCGATCATGACTATATTCTTCCTTTACCTGCTGGCCGATATTGCCGTTGTGGCAGGAGACCTTCTGGAAGATGCCCTGGGTTCATTTGGATATTTAGGTGCATTCGTGAGCAGCCTGGGGGAGATCCTGCATCTGCTCGTGGCTTTGATTGCTGCACTGGTGGGAGGCGCCGCCGTCAGTGGGATGTTTGGTCGATTGGGGACGCTTCTTTACCGGTCGCTGCCCGGGAAGTGGATTTTCGTCGCCAATCTCGTGCTTGGGGCAGCAGCAGGAGCGATGATCGCCAGCCTGTTAGCGGCAGGATTGAACTGGTTGTATGAATTCAATGACTCTACGAAGGTATTTTCTCTATTCATTCTGATTGGCGCGGGCTTAGGCGCCCTCACTGCAGTGCTAACCCGCAAACGCGACGCCATCCCGATAGGGATTGTGATTTATAACATCACACGCACGGTTTTGAACGTCTTACGCGCCATCGAAGCGTTGATCTGGGTCATCATTTTCGTTGTATGGGTGGGCATCGGCCCATTCGCTGGAGTACTGGCGCTGACATTACATACCATCGCCAGCCTGGGAAAGCTTTATTCAGAGCAGGTGGAAAGCATCATGCCTGGACCACTCGAAGCAGTCAAAGCTACCGGGGCGACCAGGCTGCAGACGATTGTGTACGCGGTGATCCCGCAGATCGTACCACCATATATCTCGTTCACCATCTATCGCTGGGATATCAACGTGCGCATGTCAACCATTATTGGTTTCGCCGGGGGCGGCGGGATTGGCTTCCTGTTATTTCAAAATATCAACCTGCTCAACTACCGCGCGGCGAGCGCCCAAATGTTTGCGATCGCGGTGGTGGTGGCCCTGATGGATTACTTCAGCGCCTGGCTGCGGAATAAAGTCGTGTAATGAAGTTTTGTACACGGATTTAACGGATCAGTACGGATTTTTATTTAGAATGCAAGGTTTGGTCATACTGCTGAAGAAAGTCGTGAAAAACTTTTTTGTACACGGATTAAACAGATCAGCATGGATTTCATAAGAAAACCGAATCAAAGGTTGTGCTTGTGACCGATCAGGTTGAGCGAGCAGGAGAAGGGGTGGTCAGGGGAGATAATCGTGGGGATTTACTGGGCTACCCTTGTACATCATTTCGAAATGCAGGTATGGGCTGGCGGAAGCGGTGGGTGAAGGATTGGCGGCTTCTCCCATGATCCCAACCACGCCCCCCTGCCAGATTGTTTGACCACAAACCACATACAACTCACCCAAGTTGGCGTAAAGTGTCTGCCAGTCATTGCCGTGATTGATGATGACCAGATTGCCAAATCCCCACTCATTCCAGCCGGAATAAACAACCACTCCGCTATCCACTGCATAGGCTGATAGATCACCTTCGCCTGGAATATCGATGCCAAAATGGTTGGCCTGCGGAAGGAAATCATATCCATTTACGTAGCGAGCATCTGATGGCCAGATGAAATTGCCGCTGCCGATAGGTCCATCTCCAACCGTTTCACAGGTGCCAGCACCGAGTATCTTCGCGACAGCAGGATCCTGGCGCGGTATTTCCGGGACTTTCCAGGTGACAAAATCTCTCGATCCGCCGGGGATGATCAGCCAGGTGCCAGCTACGAAGACGGGATTCGTAAGATCACCAACTTCTTCAGGCCTGAGATGGTTGCCCGGGAAGCTGAGGATAGTTTCGGAATCGGCATGGTAGAACTTGGCTATCGCCTCCAGGTTATCTCCTTCAGATGAGCGGTGGTAGGCTCCGTCCACCGGCAGGATGGTCAGCAGCAGTCCGGCGTGAAAATTGTGAGGATGGTCATTGAGGAGATCCTGGTTAGCCCACAAGATGGTCTCAGGCTGCAGACCGAATTTTACAGCAACTGTGACGAGCGAATCACCCTCTTGAGTGGTGTATTGGATTGTTTCGAAACGCGGTCGAGAGGGTAAGTCAGTATGCAAAGAAGCCTGGCGGGACAATCCAGGGTTTTCCAATTTCTGAGGATCGAAGAGCGGCAGCTGAGCGGAGTCGAAGGAGTAGGTCGGCGTAGGCAGGGAAAGCGCCAGTGCCTGGCTGCGGCGGTCCGCCGGTTCCACCTGGGCGAGAGAATAAAATCTGCGCAGCCCCCAGGCAACAACCAGGATGCTGGTTACCAGCAGAACATGCGTGCCTAATCGAAACGCAAACTCTGCCAGGCCCAGTCGAGAGATCCCTTCCCAGGCTGCCATCAGCCATCCTGGCTTATCAGGTGAAGGGGAATCCTTGATGTCTCGAGATGGAATTGTTGAGGGGGTTGAAGCACTTTTATGAACAGACATGCTTAATTAAAAAACACCATTTTGATCATATCATCGAAAAAACAGGGCGTCAAATCAAGGTTTGAGAAGCGAATCGGCTGCAACCCGTGCGGCGTTGGCAGGCTCGCTTTCCCCCGCCAATGTAGAGAGCGTGGCCTGCTTCAGTGGTGCTCCCAGGGTGATCAGGATGTCTTCGGAAGGCTGCAGGTGAGCGGAAGCGCTGATGCCTGCCAGGATTGGCATATATGGGTTGCTATTCCAAGCCTCCAGTGCGCTGGGCCGGGGTGGGAGGTAACCTGAGGCCTGGGTCCAGGCAGCCAAGAATGAACTTTCCGACAGGAAAGCTGCCAGCTGCATGCCCAACTGCGAACGGTCTTTGTCTGGAGAGGAAAGAGCCCACACCCAACCTCTGGCCAACGTGAAGGAAGAGGCACCGGGAGTGGGTATAGGGGCGATCGCCAGGTCGCTGCTACCAGCAGACAGGTAATTCGAAGACCAGCTGAAGACCTGGTTGGCTGCACCGCCTACAAACGAATCCCAGGCTTCCAGGTCGTCTTCGAGCTGGACCAGCCAATCGGGCATCACTCCCAGGTCACGTGCTTCGGCGTAGAAATTCAACACTTCTTCCAGCTGTGAAGCCTCCAAATACGGCTGTCCCTGGCTGTCCTGGATGGCGCCTGTGTGGGCCTGGTAGAGGGTGAGAGTAAAGATGGAATCCGAATCACCTGCGGCGAAGATCATTGGAGTAAGGTTTTGCAGCAGGGCTGACCAGTCGGCTGGAGGGACGGGTATGGATTCTGGTCGATATACCAGCAGCCCGACATCTCCAGCAAACGGCAGGCCATAGACACTGTTCTGGATTTGGGCGAGCTGCCGGGCATAATCATACCAATCCGGACCGTCTTGAATATCTGTGGGTCCGGAATAGATGTGCAACAGACCTTTCAGGGCAGCGGCTTCCAGGTCTTCTCGGGAGAGTGCGACCACATCCGGCATGGCCTGTGGGGCAGCTGCACTGGTGGTGACCAGAGAGTCGAGCAGGCCTCCCGTGCCGCTGAGAGCCTTGACCCGTACTTCCAGCTCAATCCCGGGGTGCTGTTGGGTGAATTCGTTCAAGCGTTTAGTGAACAGCTCGCCGGCAAGGTCGCCTGAGTCAGGGTCGAAGCGAGGCGGTACCCACACCTTTAAGGTTGTGGGACCTGATGCGGTTGGGGTGAGGTTTTCGGACGTCAGAACTGGCAGTACCTGGGTGACCGACGGTTGAGGCAGCGAAGTGGCTGGAAGAGCAGTACCTCCCAGGAGAGGTTGAATCTGGTCGCAAGACGTGAGCAGCAGGGCGCACAGCGCCAGGACGGTAAAAAACGGCTTCATGCCAGATCTATGTCTTCTTGCAGCAGTGCAACCAGAAGCTGGACGGCATTTTGAGCATCGTTGACATCCACCATTTCGGAGGGAGAATGAATATAGCGGCAGGGTATCGAGAGGCATCCGGCCGGGACGCCAGAACGGGTCAGCTGAATGGCTTCTGCGTCCGTGCTGCCGCGCTCGAGGACTTCTCTTTGGTAGGGTATGCGGTTCGCTTCGGCAGCTGCCAGCATCCAGCGCACCACCCTGGGATCTGAGAGCATACCCTGGTCACGCAGCTTGACAGCCGGTCCTCTACCCAGGCTCACTTCCATCCTGGCGGCGTTTGGGGTGTCGCCGGTCTGTGTTACATCAACTGCCAATCCCACATCTGGATCGATGCCGAAGGCAGCTGTGGTCGCTCCGCGCACCCCGACTTCTTCCTGCACACTGAAGACAAAGAGGACCTGGTGCGGGCTTTTAATTTTCCGCCGATCTAATTCGCGCAAGGTCTCGATCAGGACAGCCACGCCAATGCGGTCGTCCAAGGATTTCGCCACCATGCGGCTGCCCAAATCCAGGTAGGGCCGCTCAAAGGCAGCCACATCGCCCACGTTTACCGGGCAGTCTCCAGGATTAGCGGCGCCGACATCGATGAACATCTGCTCGAAGGAGGGTGCTTTGCTTGTGTCACTCAAGCGCTCGGAACCGATCACTCCTTGTATGCCGCTCATAAACCTCACCCTGCCTCCCAGGCAATTTACCGGGCGCACGCCGCCGATGGTGGTAAAGCGCACAAAACCGCACTCGTCGATGTGGGTGGCCATCAGGCCAATCTCATCCATGTGGGCTGCCAGCAAGATTTTCAGGCCGCCTTTTTTAACTTCGCCCCGGGATACGATCAGGTTACCCAGGTTATCCACCTGCGCCTTGCCAGCCAGGGGCTCGACTTCCTTTCTGATGACTTCCCGGATTTGAGATTCGAAGCCCGAAGGGCCAGGAATTTCGACGAGCTTTTGGATGAGAGACTTCATGGATGCTCCTTAATGAACGTGTGCAATGGCGAGGGAGAAATATGGAGATCAGCGTTCGACTGCCAGGATTTCCGGTGTCAGGCGGGAGAGTGCCGCGTAAACCAGCGCCAGTGTGTTCTTCCAGTCTTCAGCCCGGCAGAGGCCGGAGGGGGTGTGCAGGTAGCGCGCCGGAACGGAGATTGAAACACTGGGAATGCCCGCAAGCTGTTTGTGGATGGCGCCAGCATCCGTCCCGCCTCCGCCTGGCTGGCGAATCTGGCAGGGGAGGCCATATTGCTCAGCGCTCTCCAGGATGTGACGCACCAGGCGCGGATCCGAAAGCGTGCTGCGATCCGCCACATAGACGGCCGGCCCAAAACCAAGGCGGGTGTTATATTGGGTGTTTTCTGACTTCCCGCTGCGGTCAAGGACCGGTAAATCCCTGGCAGGAGTGCAGTCCAACACAAAGGCCAGGTCTGGAGAAAGAGCATGAGCCGCCACACCCGCTCCGCGCAGTCCTACCTCCTCCTGGACTGTGAAAGCGGCCAGCAGGTCAATGTCCGGAGGAGGAGATTTGAACAGCTCGATCAGGCTGGCGACGCCCAGCCGGTTATCCAGGGCTTTGGCGCAAAAACTAGGCCCAAGAGGCGTGAACGCAGAGATGAAGGTGGCCCAGTCGCCGACTTTCACCTTCCTGCCGTTTCCAGGGCTGACATCAATTCGCAGGTTGTCCAGCTCGACCTTTTGATTACGCTCATCTGATTTGGTCAGGTGGATAGGTTTCATACCTATCACCCCGGGGATATGCTCCTGTCCGACCTGGACAGGCTTGCCCAGCAGATGTTCTGCATCCACTCCACCAACCGTTTCGAAGCGGAATAACCCGCCTTCGTCGTCATAGGTGAGCATAAAACCGACTTCGTCCATGTGTGCTGCAACCATCACGCGCAGCCTGCGGGCAGCAGAAGACTGAGACGCCAAGCTGGAGGGCGGCGGTAAACCAGGCTTTCCAGGCTGGCTCCCGGTCCCTTCCCTTATCGCGAGCACATTTCCCAGGGCATCCACCCTCAGCTGGCTGGCATATGGACGCACCTGCTCCAGGACGATCTCACGTACTTCGGTTTCGTCCCCAGAGACAGCGCAGGCGTTGCATAAACGCTCCAGCAGGAGCAGCTGTTCTTCACCCATACTCGGATTGCGTCCTATACTGTTATCAAGCATCCCAAACTATCCTATCCATCGTGTTCTGATCCAAACTGGCAGCAAATTCGGCCAACAGTCGCCCTGTACGCAGGATGTCTTTTATTGAAACCATCTCTACCGGAGTGTGCATGTAACGCAGCGGGATGCCGATCAACATGGTGGGTATTCCCTCGGCTGCCACCTGCATCCCGTAGGCATCGGTGCCAGACATGCGCGGGACCGGTTCGAGTTTCCAGGGAATTTCGAGACGGTCGGCTAATCCCGCAAATTTTTTGTGTAATGCGGGGTGGATGTTTGGCCCCCATCCAAGCGTGATGCCCTTACCAATCGGGAAAGTCTTGTGACCCGAGCTTCCTGCTCCGTCGCCGAATGTGACATCGATGGCCACCGCAAGGGTGGGCCGCAGCTGAAACGAAGAGGTGAAAGCCCCGGCCATGGTTTCTTCCTCCTGGCTGGTAGCTACAGCCCAGACGTCCCAGGCCAGCGACCGGTTCTGCAGCTCTTCCAGGCAGCAGGTCAGGGCAGCCACGGAAACCCGGTTGTCGAGTGTATGGCCTGCCAGATAATCCTCGCCAAATTCGATGGGTGGTTGGGCAAAGCTGACCAGGTCGCCAATTTGAATTTGATTCTCAACCTGGAGCGGATCAAGGCCGGTATCGACAAGCAAGTATTCGATTGGCGTCGATTTTCCGTGTGCTTCTCCAGGCAGCAGGTAGTCCGGAGGCCGGATGATAATGCCGGGCAGGTCCGGGCGGCTGTTTTTCGTATCGGCGGGATGCACGGTCACCCTCTGACCAGGGAGGATGCGCTGGTCAAGCCCTCCGACCTGGGTCAGAGTGAGAAAACCGTCGACGATGCCGGTAACCATCAGCCCAATGGCGTCCATGTGGGCGGCCAGTAGTAAGGATGGAGGTTTGCCTGTAGATGGCGGCTGGGCAGCCCGGTGCAGTCCGTGCAGGCTGCCCAGCCGGCTGATGCCGATTTCATCGGTGAGCGGCTTCCAGGCTTCCTCGATCATCCGGCGCACCGGGTCTTCATAGGCAGACAGCCCGGGCTCGGACACCAGTTTCTTTAAGAGATTAATCGCTTGATTGGTATCGGGGGTATTGGCAGGCATGCAGAAATTATAGCCGTTTTCAGGTGAATGACGGAAAAGCCGACCTATGGAGTGTCAGAAACCGTTGGTTCTGGCGGCTGGACGGTATCAGTGGCTGTTTCAGAAGGAGGTAAGCTGGATGTTGGCGTGTCTGTCGCAGAAGGTATTGAAGTGCTGGTCGGCGTTAAGGTAGGTGAGGCAGGTAAGGTGGGAGAAGATGTGCTGGTGGGTGTCAGGGTGCCGCTGGCAGTCAGTGTCGGTGTGAGGGTGGGAAGCTCAGTGGTGGAAGAGGCCGTGACAGAAGGCGGGGCGGTCAAGCTGGGAATGCGTGTGAGAGTTGGCAGCTGGGTCTGAGAGGGGGGTGTGGGTGTGGAAATGGGCTGGCTGGCCTGGAGCTGCTCAAGTCCCACCATCGCCAGGCCGGTGCAGTAGCACGGCAAAGTAGCCAGGATAACGGTGATGAAAATTGAGCGCAGCCGTTTTCGAGATGGGAGATCCACTTCCTTGCCGTTCCTTGGGTATTGATGATAACATCGATTCACAATGGATTGGATATACCTATCGCCTCATTTTGATGACGCAGCATTGTCGTGCGGAGGGTTGATCTGGGAACAGTCGCAATCTGGCATTTCTGCCTCGATCTGGACAGTGTGCGCGGGAGGCGTTCCAACCGGGCCGCTTTCGCCATTTGCCATTGAACTGCAGAAACGCTGGCAGGCGAGCCGGGATGCTGAGGTGGAAGAGAGCAGGGCAGCCGGAAGCGAGATGGTGGAGCTGCGGAGGGCCGAAGATTTCGCTTCCTGCAGCCTGTTGAGGGCTAATTACAGGCATTTTGAGATCCCGGACTGCATCTACCGCTACATGGAATCAGAACCTGGTCAGCGCACCCATTTGTACAACTCGCGGCAGACTTTATTTGGCTCCCTGCACCCCTCGGAAGCCGCCCTGGTTGATAAATTAAGGACTCAACTCACCCACAGCATTCCAGAGGAAACCAGGCTGGCCTGCCCACTGGGTCTCGGCAATCACGTAGACCACCAGCTTACCCGAGTGGCTGCGGAAAGCCTGGAAAGGGAGCTCTGGTATTACGCCGATTTCCCTTACACGCGTGCGGATGCTCACCAGCTTGACCAGCTGGAGGAGAGCGGCTGGCAGTTCACTGCCTTTTCAATTTCACCCCTTGGGCTGGCGGCATGGCAAAAGTCCATTGCAGCACACCGCTCACAAATAAGCTCATTCTGGCCAGACCGGGAAGCCATGCAAAGGGAAGTGCGAGATTATTCCGAATCCAGTGGTGGCGTGAGGCTTTGGAAACCCGGTTGAAGATGGATTGTTGATAAGTGTTGCATTAAGACCGAGGATGCTGTATGATTAATAGTATCTGAGCAGATAGCTTCTGCGTGTTTTCTGCCTAGGGGTGGGCGTTCAACAAGGAGATCCTTCGATGAATGAGAAACAAAGCCTACAAAACGAAAAGCATCTCATTGCCGGCTCGCGCAATTACCATTTCGGAATTCAGCTGTCCGGTGACGGATCGCGCTGCCTGGTCATCGATGAGGTTCAAGCTGACCAGCGCAACCGCATCATGGTATTTGAAGAGCAATGGGATGAGTTCATTACCTGCCTGACCCAAGTTTTAACAAGCGGGAAACAGGCAAATGAAACTGCCGCTCAGCTCAGCCCTGCAGAAGGTCCAATTTTTGAGCGATTGGACTCGCTGGTGAGCGATGCATACGGGAAAAGAACAAGGATCAGAACGTTACTTGAGAATGCACGGCTGGATCCAATTCAGAGCGGAAAGATTCTCCAAAAATTTAGCGAAGAAGTGTCCGCGGTGGTGATGGAGAATTTCAGAGGTTTCCTGCACACCCGCCAACACGGCGATTTGTTATGGAAGATCATCGTCGAAAGGTACGGACTAGCGGGTTCGGCGCCGGAATCCTATCAAGGCATCGCAGAGAAATGGAATTTCAACACCGAGAGAGCACGCCAACTGGTCGACCAGGCACTGCGGCGGCTACGGCTGCAGCAGCGCAGAAGGCGGCTGGAGGCCAGCCTGCAGGCAAACGCCGAAAACTGGCTGGGTGTTCGACTGGTGGAAAAATCGGGTACTGACCAGGGCAGCGCGCCTGAAAAGAAAGTCCCAGAATATATTTTGAATACCAGGAAAATATACCCGCGGGCATATGAGACGTGGACGACTGATGAAGAAGGGGAGCTGCTTTCACTTTTCCAGGATGGGTATCCGGTGGACGAATTAGCCGAACACTTCGGAAGGCAGCCCGGCGCAATTCGCTCGCATTTGAAGAAACTGACCGGAGAAGGCGACTGAGGGACGGGTTTACCGCCGGGGGTTTCAGCATGGATTGCATCCGCTTTACGCGCATGGTAGAATGACAGAAATTGGTAGGTCAATTTGACCTGGAGGAAACGATGGAGCAGGAAGTAGGATCTTTTGCCGTTAAGAAAGGGCTGGCTCAAATGCTGAAGGGCGGCGTGATCATGGATGTAGTCACACCAGAACACGCTCGCATTGCTGAAGATGCCGGAGCCTGCGCCGTTATGGCGTTGGAACGCGTGCCTGCGGATATTCGCGCCCAGGGAGGCGTGGCTCGCATGAGTGATCCGGAACTTATTTTGCAGATCATGGACACAGTTTCAATCCCGGTGATGGCGAAATGCCGGATCGGGCACTTTGTCGAAGCCCAGATTTTAGAGGCGATTGGCGTAGACTACCTGGATGAGTCGGAAGTGTTAACCCCTGCAGACGAGGAGCACCACATCTATAAACACGCTTTCAAGGTGCCGTTTGTATGCGGCTGCCGAAACCTGGGTGAAGCTCTGCGGAGAATTGGTGAAGGGGCAGCCATGATCCGCACCAAAGGCGAAGCAGGAACTGGAGATGTGGTTGAAGCGGTTCGCCATGCACGCAGCGTTTTGGGGGATATCCGCCGTTTGCAGACCATGCCCGAAGAAGAAGTGATGGCTTTTACCAAAGATTTGGGAGCTCCATATGAGGTGGCGGTGGAAACTCGCAGCCTGGGACGTCTCCCGGTGGTCAACTTTGCAGCCGGAGGAATTGCCACACCAGCCGATGCCGCGTTAATGATGCAGCTGGGAGTGGATGGGGTTTTTGTGGGCTCGGGGATCTTCAAATCAGGAGACCCGGCCAGGCGCGCGGCGGCAATTGTCAAGGCTGTCACTCACTTCAGCGACCCTTATATCCTGGCAGAGGTCAGCCGCAACCTGGGCGAACCGATGGTCGGAAGGCAAATATCAGCGATGCCCGAAATTGAGAAGATCGCCAGCCGGGGCTGGTAAGCACCCGCTGGGAGTGGGGAGCCAGGTTACAGTACGCATGAAAATCGGTGTGTTGGCATTACAAGGCGACTTTGCCGAGCATATCGCCATGCTCAAGCGCATCGGTGTGATGACCGCTGAAATCCGCCTGCCGGACCAACTTGGGGATATCGACGGACTGATAATCCCGGGCGGTGAATCCACCACCATCGGAAAGCTGGCATCAGACTATCATTTGATCGAGCCTTTGCGGAATTTTGGCCTGGAGAAACCGGTCTGGGGGACCTGCGCGGGGGCGATCTTTCTATCCAAAGACGTAAAACGGCAGCAGCCTTTGCTAGGATTGATGGACATCCAGATTGAAAGAAACGCTTTTGGCCGCCAGGTAAACAGCTTTGAAACCGACCTGGATATCCCCGCATTGCGAAGCGTCTCGGCAGACGAGAATCCTTACCACGCGGTATTCATTCGCGCACCGTTGATTGAAGAGGTGGAAGGTGAGGCAGAGGCTCTGGCAAACCTCCCGGACGGCAGGATTGTGGCAGCACAGCAAGGCCGCCTGCTGGCAACCTCTTTTCACCCAGAGCTGACCCTGGATGACCGGTTTCACCGTTTTTTTATCGCACTGGCAGGGTAGCCAGCGGAACCCTATATGACCGCACACTTATTTACCTGGCGCGATATGCCAACATTACAGAACCAGCGTGAGCGCAGCGTTTTTCTGGACAGTGCCCTGGTGCTGACACGCGGGCCGATGCTGCTGCCGGGGGCTTTATTATCCTATATCGTCCCCTCTGCAGGAATTATTACCTGCGTGTTAGACGGCATTGATTCGAGACCGGCTTCGATCATAGGACAATTCATCCATCCGTCTGCGTCCGCGACCGCGCACCTGACATTTCTTACCCCGGATGCAGCGGTTGCGGCACCGCTGGTCCTGGAACTGCTGGACTACATGGCGATTCTGGCAGGGCAAAGAGGAGCACTGCGCCTGCTGGCAGACGTAGATGAGCTGTCCGAGGCTTTTGAGTCCATGCGCAGAAGCGGATACGCCATTTTCTCACGCCAGCGCATCTGGAAGGTGGAAGGTCGCCAGCAGGAAAAAAACGAAATTGACAATTGGAGGAGTGCTAATCACCGCGATGCAGGCGCCATCCGTGCGCTATACAATAATGTTGTGCCTGGCCTGGTCCAGCAGGTGGAGCCATTTGATGCCCAAAGGCCGCGCGGACTGGTGCACGATGGAGGCGGCGAGGTGCATGCTTATGTAGAGCTACGGTACGGGCGGCGCGGCATCTGGGCGCAGCCATTCGTCCACCCGGATGCTGAAGGATTATTAGAATCCTTTATCAATCTAATTCATAACATTCCCAGCCGCTACTCCAGGCCGGTATTCATCTGCGTTCGTTCTTACCAATCCTGGCTGGAGCCGGCGATCCAGGATTCAGGAGCCGAAGCAGGGCCGCGCCAGGCGGTGATGGTGAAACATCTCGCCAGCCAGCAAAAAGCCCTTCGCCCGCTGGCACTGCCTTCACTGGAAAGCAGCCAGCCAGAGATCTCTGCTCCTATCGCACAAGTGGAGTTGAACCAGACAGATCATGGAACAGCGTAAGATAACAGACGACCTGCCGGCGCTTCTGAGTGTGTTGCCGGAGGATATAGCCCAAGCAGCACTGGCTGCTAATGACAGCGATAATTTGCTGGAAGTAATACTGGACCTGGGCCGGCAGCCTACAGCCAGGTTTGTGGCACGTGAAGTGGTTTTGAGAGGCAGCGAGATCAGGCGCGAAGACATCGATTTTGTTGTTTCACGAATTGGAGAGTTTGACGCCGATAACCGCGCCGGCATGGAGCGCACCCTGCACCGCATTTCTGCCATCCGCAACCGCCGCGGCCATATCGTCGGACTCACCTGCCGGGTGGGCAGGGCGGTATATGGAACGACGGAGATAATCAAAGACCTGATCGAAAGCGGCAAGAGTCTACTGCTGCTTGGACGGCCTGGAATTGGTAAGACGACCATGCTGCGAGAAGCAGCTCGCATCCTGGCAGATAGCAAGCGCGTGGTTATCGTTGACACTTCGAATGAAATTGGCGGAGACGGCGATGTCCCCCACCCGGCGGTTGGCAGCGCACGCCGTATGCAAGTCGCCAAACCCTCCCTGCAACATGAGGTGATGATCGAAGCCGTGGAAAATCACAATCCCGAAGCGATCGTGATTGATGAGATCGGCAGGGAGCTGGAGGCTGAGGCGGCGCGCACGATCGCAGAACGCGGGGTGCAGCTGATTGGAACTGCGCACGGGAATAACCTGGAAAACCTGTTGTTGAACCCGACGCTATCAGACCTGGTGGGCGGAATCGAATCGGTGACGCTGTCAGATGAAGAAGCCCGCCGGCGAGGCACACAAAAAACGGTGCTGGAGAGACGCTCTCCGCCGACTTTCGATGTATTGATCGAGATACAGACTCGCGACCGACTGGCTGTACATTCAGATGTGGCGGCTGCCGTCGACGCGCTGCTGCGCGGCTACCCACTGCCGCCTGAAATTCGCTCACGGGTGGATGGTGAGATCCTGCTGGAGCGCCCGCCTGCTGCGGCTCGCCCACCTGGCAGCACGACGCAGGGTTACCGGCGGCAGGGGTATGATGCCGCCCCCTCGCTCTCGCAGGCTCCCGACAGGGCCGCTCAGCAGGGGAGTTTCGGCCGCAGCGAAGACGGTGGGCGCAGAACCTCAGGCCGGACGGGACTGCAGACAGTGCGCATATACGCCTACGGCGTGGCGCGCAACCGGCTGTCGCAGGCCATCCGCCGCCTGGGGGTGCCGGCGCTGATCGTTGACCAACCCGGGGATGCTGATGTACTGGTGACCCTGCGGGCATACTACCGTAAACGACAGCGCACGATCGTAGATGCGGAGAACCGGGGAGTCCCGATTTATGTGCTGCGCGCCAACACGGTCACCCAGATGCAGCAATTTCTGAGCGACCTGTTCAACCTGTATGCAGAAGCAGGGGGTGAATCGGGGATGGACTCGGTCGTGCAGGAGACGCGGGCTGCCATCGAGGCAATCATGAACGGCGAGCGCTGGGTGGAACTGCATCCCGCCACTTCTGCGATCCGGCGGCTGCAGCACGAGATGGTGCGGGAAGCTAACCTGGTTTCGCATTCATACGGGAAAGAGCCAAACCGCAGGGTACGGATTTTCCGTGAGAGATAAAGGATTTTTTATCACACTGGAAGGTCCGGAGGGGAGCGGGAAGACCTATCAGCTTCTTGAACTTGTAAAATTTCTTCAAGATCTTGGTTGGCCAGTACTGCCTACACGCGAGCCGGGCGGCACCCCCATCGGCGACCAGATTCGCGAGGTACTTTCGAATCTTGACAACAAAGACATGCGGCCGCGCACGGAGATATTGCTATTCCAAGCCTCACGCGCTCAGCTAGTCGATACTGAGATCATACCTTTCCTGAGAATACCTGGGATAGTGGTAAGTGACCGCTACGCCGATTCGACTCTAGCTTATCAGGGTTACGGTCATGGAATTGACCGAGTACAGCTGCAGGCGATCGTCGATTTCGCCACTCAAGGTTTGAAACCCGACCTCACCCTGCTGTTGGACATCGATGTCAGAATGGGGCTGCAACGAAAAAAGAATGGTGGGGAGTGGAACCGGCTGGATGCCTATGACGTTAAATTTCACGAGCGGGCACGACAGGGCTACCACGAGCTGGCCATGGCTGAGCCGGAACGTTGGGTGATCATCGATGCCGGACTGCCGCCCAGGCAGGTGCAATCAGCCATGCAGGCGGTAGTTAAGAATAGGATGCAGGAACAGCGGCTGGGAGTGGAATCTTAAAAATCGTCTGATGGGTCGTAACCGCCAGGACCCTCACCCAGACCCGGCAAGGCAGCTTCGATGTCCTCCGGGCTCTGACCGGCCTCCAGGCGATCGATGACTTCGTCAAATTCCGGTCCCATTTCTTCGCCCATTTCCCGGCTCATCTTGCGCATCATTCGCCCCATCGCCTGGGGATCGTCTTCCAGGCCATCCATGGCGGAAGGATCGTCGAAGTCATCAAGCCGGCTGTCATCCGAGCGGGCGACGCGAATGCGGCCGATGCGGCGCTGTACATCCTGGCTTCCGCAATGCAGGCAGCTCACCGGTTGAACGCCGTAATCGCTATAATTCATGAAGATCTCGAATCGCTTTTTACAATTAAGACAGCGATACTGGTATAAAGGCATAAAATCCTCCAAAAGAAAGTTGCCACGAGGGTTCGACCTGCAATTATAATCAATTTGAGAGAGAGCAAGCAGAGGTGATTGTGACTGAACGAATTAAATTTAACCCTCTCAACCCGCAACCAATGATGATCGTGATTTCCGGCCTGCCGGGTGTGGGGAAAGACAGCGTCGTAAAGCGCATGATGCAGCGTGAGCCATCCTTCCATTTCGTGGTTACAGTAAATACGCGTGCACCCAGGCCGGGTGAAGTGAACGGCGTGGACTACATTTTCGTCTCCGAACAGGAATATTTCCGGATGAAGGAGCAAGGCGAGCTGCTGGAATCGGCGCGGGTGTACAACGAGTATAAAGGGGTTCCCAGGAAGCAGGTTGAGGCAGCGTTGACCAGCGGCAAAGATGTGTTCCTGCGGCTGGATGTGCAGGGAGCCGGGAAAATCAAGCAGCTGAACCCGGAGGCCTTATTGATTTTTCTAACCACTCAAAGTGAAGACGAGATGGTGAGGCGCCTTGAAAAGCGCCAGACGGAGAGCGGCGAGAATTTGAAAGATCGCATCGCAATTGCCCGGAGTGAGCTCAAAAGAGTGGACGAATTTGACTTCGTGGTGGTAAATCACGAGGGGCGGCTGGAAGAAGCGGTTGATGACGTGTTATCGATCATTCGCTCGGAACACCTGCGCGTGCACCCCAGGCGGGTGAGTAAATGAACGCGGCAACCCCACCACCTCCTTCATATCCCGGAGGAGATCAAGGACCCTCATACGGAGAAACGCGTCCCGGCGGAATGCAAGGTGTGCCAGGAACGAGGCAGATCGAGACCAGCGTAGAAAAACCATTGATAACTTATGCGGTCATGGGTCTGACCATCCTGGTTTTCCTTGCCCAGCTATTGAGCGAGAACATCCTGGGGCTCGACGTGCCTGCAGCACTGGGAGTTAAATCTAACGAAGCGATCCTGCAGGGGCAGTTCTGGCGGCTTTTCACACCAATGCTGCTGCACGGCTCACTCCTGCATCTCGGGTTCAACATGTATGCACTTTATGCACTGGGACCCACCCTGGAGAGCTACTACGCGCATGCACGCTACCTGGCGCTGTATGTGCTGGCAGGTTTTGCCGGGAATGTGACCTCTTTCATATTCTCGCCAGCCAATTCCCTGGGTTCTTCGACCGCGATCTTCGGGCTGCTGGGCGCTTACGGTGTGTTCCTGTACCAGAACCGGGTGCTGCTGGGAGGCAGGGGACGGCGAGGACTGATAAATATCATCACCATTGCTGTGATCAACCTGGCGATCGGAACGATGCCCGGCATCGACAACTGGGGGCATATAGGCGGGCTGGTGGGCGGAGTGCTGTTCGCCTGGATCGGCGGGCCGAAGCTCAGAGTGGAGATGAATTACAGCTCATTGCGCCTGGAAGATGAGCGCCAGGGGGGCGATGCGCTGAAGGCCGGGGTGGTTGTAGCTCTGGTGTTTGGTGGGATGCTGGCAGCTGCACTGCTGCGTGAATGGCTTTAATCAAAGATCAAAATTCGGCGGTCGTTTCTCCAGGAAAGCTTTGACACCCTCTTTGTGCTCTGGTGTGCGGCTGGCGATTTCCTGGAGGTGGGCTTCGTAATCCAGGGCTTCTGCCAGGTTGCCGAGGACCGCACGGTTGAAGGCCCTTTTCGCCAATCCAAACGCACGGGTCGGTCCTGCGGCGAGCTCTCCGGCCCATTCAACAGCCTTATCATACAGCTCGGAGTGCGCTACTACCCGGTTGACCAACCCCCACTCCAGGGCCTGGTTCGCATCGATAGGGGTGTTGGAAAAGGTGTGTTCCAGGGCGCGGCCCAGGCCAATCAAGGCAGGCAATAGCAGCGAGGAGGCGCAATCGGGTACCAGCCCGATGCGGCTGAAGCCCACCACGAACTGCGCCTGGCTGGAAGCGAGACGCAGGTCGCAAGCCAGGGCAATACCCAGCCCGGCGCCGGCTGCCATCCCGTTGACTGCTGCCAGGACTGGTTTCTGCAGGCTGCGGATACCCAGGATCAGCGGATTGTAGCTGCGCAGCATGTGATGGCGGAATGGGACATGCTCTGCCAGGAAGTCGTGGATATCCTGACCGACGCAGAAGTGGTCTCCGCCGCCTGTCAGGACCACGCAGCGCACAGTGCTGTCCTTGTGCGCCTGGGTGAAGGCCAAATTCAATTGTGCGATTAATTCGAGAGAAAGGGTATTGGCCGGGGGGTGATCCAGGGAGAGAGTCAATACCCCGCCGGCGAGATCCGTGTGAAGAGCTCCTCCGTCAGACATTTGGCCTTCCAGCACCTACGAGGAAAGATAATTAATTGCGGGAGTCACCCCCGCAATTCCAGAGGATGGGATTGCTCCTGGTTACAGGCTTGAAAGACCGGGGTCTTCATCGCTATCATCCCCCGCGTCGTCGTCGTAATCCATTTCGATCTCGAATTCTTTTGCTTCCAGGCGCACCCACAGAAGCAGGACCTGCCCGTCGGTGGATTCGAGAGTGCGAGCTGCCAGGATAGGCGCTTCGGCTTCCAAACCGTCTTCCTGGCGGTACTCGAGATGGACGTCTTTTTTGTGACGCCAGGCGCGGTGACAGCGTTCGACCAGCGCAGGCCCGTTAAAGGTGCGCAAGCGGGTTATGGCTACATCAAAAAGGAAGGGACCTTCATTCAAACCCAACGCCCAACCATCACTGACCAATTCAAATGCAGGGGGAGGACCCTCGATAATTGTTATTTTGTCGTCCATGTCCATTGGTTCCATCGGCGGAATCATACCATGAATCCGAAATTGTCTCTGCGTGTATAATTTAGCATGTGGCACAGGTTTATTGGATCGAGGGAGTGAGACAGCATGCACAAGCTGGTTATTTTGATTGAATCATCCGAAGAGTGGCAGGCAGCGGAGGGATTCTGGCCCGAATTTCTGCACCTGGTGGAAGGTATGCCAGGTTTAAGGCGCGAAACAACCAGCAGGGTTGAACGCAGGCTGCTGGGTGCCAATTATGCGCTGGCGCATGAGCTGTTCTTCGACACCCTGGCAGATGCTGAGACAGCCATGACCTCGTCCAACGGGCGCCTGGCTGGCAGCCTGCTGCAGCGCATGACGGGGGGCAAGCTGGCGCTGTTCTTTGCCGACCATAAGGAAGATGATCTGGAAAATATCTTAAAATACCGTAAACCGGAGGGGTAACCTGAACCGTCCCGGGAAACCCGGTTTTTTTCGCTCTCCAGTCGGGTTGTTCTTTTCCGTAATGGTCGTGGTATGCCTGGTGGCGAGCTATTTAATTTTTCGCGGCAACCGATCGAGCGCGCCGCGCCTGAGCAGGGTGCTCTCCTGGCTGCGCGATGCCAGTCAGCACCCGGAATGGGCGATCCGTGCGGGAGAACGCTGCGGAGAGGCGCCTTTCATCATGCCGACTGACGGATTGATCGGATTCCTGTGGGATGATTCGTTCCGCCTGGGACACCGGCACCAGGGGATTGACATCTTCGGGGGTGAGGATGTCAATGTCACTCCGGTCATTGCAGCTTATGCGGGATTTCTCAGGCGTATGTCCGATTGGAAATCGTCCGTAATCATGCGCATTCCCGATGACCCCTTGCTTCCCGGGCGCCAGATCTGGACTTATTACACTCACATGGCAGATTCGAACGGTGATTCGTATATCGCCTCCGAGTTCCCACCCGGGACGACCGAGAAATTTGTCGAGGCAGGAACCTTGCTCGGCTACCAGGGAAACTACTCGGGCGATCCGGGCTACCCGGTGGGTGTGCACCTGCATTTTTCGATTGTGTTGGACGATAGCCAGGGCAGTTTTTTGAACGAGCTGGAAATCGAAAATACGTTGGACCCCTCCCCCTACCTGGGGCTGGAGCTCAATGCCAGAACTGAGGCCGAATTCAATCCAGTTTGTGTTAAATAAACAAGGGATGGGCATCATGGAAAGAGGGCATTTCAGCGGCCGGGTTGCCCTGGTTACGGGGGCGGGAAGGGGCCTGGGCAGGGCAATCGCAGAGGCGTTTGCGGAGCGCGGTGCGAGCGTTGCCTGCCAGGATACAACTCCCATCAATCTGGATGTAACCGTGGCTCGGATATCATCGATGGGAGGGCGAGCGCGGGATTACATATTTGACCTGGCGAAGAAAATGCCAGTGCAGGCGATGATCGAGCAGGTGATTGCCGATTGGGGAAGCCTCGATATCCTGGTGAATAATTTGCGGGTGAAACCGCGCATCCCGGTTCTTAAGATGGATGAATGGGACTGGCACCGCACGATCGATATTAACCTGGGCGGGCCGTTCTTCACCATGCAGTCTGCCGGGAGAGTCATGCAGGACCTGGGTGGGGGTGTGATCATAAATATTGCAGATCTTTCTGGAGCTGATGCTGCTGAATCAGGATTTAGCGCCTATCAGGCCAGTATGGGAGGCTTAATCGAATTAACCCGGACGGCAGCCCGCGAGCTAGAAGTGCACCATGTGCGTGTGAACGCAATCACCTGCCGGTTTATCGATCAAGAAGCAATAACAGAAGATATGGCAGCACCCAAGCAGGGACGGAAATCACAGGGACAACTCGATCCCGTGCAAAAAATCGTCGAAGCGGTCCTTTACTTATGCGAAGCGGAAGGAGCGGATGGGTCCGGAAAGGTGATCGAAATAGTGAATGGCAAAGACAGGCGAGGGTGATCGTTATTAAGTTTTTAGAGACAATTCCTGGTGGACTTTGAGGGCCAAACAAAATTGTGATTATATGTTCGCCCCGGAAGTACACCGGGGTAAACTACGCCTCCTCGCAATGTCATACAATAAAGGATAATGCCGCTGATTTCTGGTATCTCTCAAAGGAGGGAGATTCTTATGGCTGAGTATCAAACGATCCTGGTTGAAACCCGCAAGCGTGTGGGCCTGGTGACGCTGAACAGGCCGAAGATGCTCAACGCCCTGGACAGCACCCTGATGAGCGAGCTGATGGAGGCACTGGCGACCCTGGATGCCGATCCGGCGATTGGATGCATGGTCGTGACCGGAGATGAGCGGGCATTTGCGGCTGGCGCGGATATCAAAGAAATGTCGCAGTCCTCGGCAGTGCAAATGATCACTCGCGATCACATCTCGCATTTTGATCGAATCCGCCAGGTCAAGAAGCCGGTGATCGCCGCCGTCTCGGGATGGTGTCTGGGAGGCGGGAACGAGCTGGCGATGTCTTGCGATATGATCGTGGCGTCAGAGACGGCGCGTTTTGGACAACCTGAGATCAACCTGGGAGTGATTCCAGGGGGTGGAGGAACCCAGAGGCTGGCGAAAGCAGTCGGAAAAGCCCTGGCCATGGAGATGGTGCTGAACAACCGCAACCTGACAGCTGAAGAGGCGCTGCGCTACGGGCTGGTCAACCGGGTGGTGCCGGTCGAAAGGTACCTGGATGAAGCCCTGGCACTGGCTGAAGAGATAGCAGCGAGGGCTCCCCTGGCGGTCCGCTTTGCCAAGGAGGCAATCAACCATTCCTTCGAGTCGTTCCTGGCTGACGGGCTGGCGGATGAGCGACGCGCGTTTTATTTCCTTTTTTCTTCCCAGGATCAGAAGGAGGGCATGCAGGCCTTCATCGAGAAGCGAAAGCCTGAATGGAAAGGCGAATAGCGAATGACGAACCTGACGAACTTTGAGATTTATGATTTACTGAACCGGCCGCGGCCGCTGTGGCTGGCGAAGATAGACCTCAGCCAATGTTCTCTTTTTTATGTGGATTTGAGCGGCTGCAACCTGCAGCTGGCTAATTTCGAGCGGGCAGACCTGAGCTGGGCAAACCTGAGTAGGGCCGATCTGCGCATGGCAAACCTCTACCAGACCAACCTGTTTGAAGCCCACCTGGAAGGAGCCCTCCTGGCAGGAGCGAACCTGACACGCTGCAACCTGACGCGTGCGAACATGGGAAAGGTCGATTTAAGCGACGCGGTGCTAGTGGAGGTGAACCTGAGCAGGGCTAATGTGACCAAATCGATCCTGGAGAGGGCCAACCTGAATAATTCCACGCTGGTACGAGCAGATTTCAGCAAAGCCAATCTAAGCGGGGCGAATTTGAGCGGTGCGGACCTGACGCTGGCGAACCTGTTCGAAGCCAACCTGGCGGGAGCAGACTTGAGAGGGGCAAACCTGACCAGGGTGGACCTGACAGCAGCCAACCTGGTCAAGGCGGACTTAACGGATGCCGTCTTGACAGATACCGACCTGAGCCAGGCAAAAACAGCAGATGGCAAGCAGCAAACTGCGTGGAGCGATGGTTGATTTGAGCGGAATCTGCACAAAAAAGAATCAAGCGTTGGCGGGTAAATCCGCCCAGAAGGTGGTGCCGCTGCCGACCTGGCTGCTGACCCCTATCTCGCCAGCGTGACTCTCGACTATCGATTTGGCGATTGCCAGGCCCAGGCCGCTGCCGCGCATGGTCCCCTGGCGTGATTGGTTCGTGTCAGCCCGGTAGAAACGCTCAAACACGTGCGGCATGTGCTCCGGTGCGATGCCCGGGCCCGTGTCACGCACCAGGAAGCGCACGCTTTCCCCGGTGGGACCTGGCCTGAGCAGCATTTCTACCTGGCCTTCCGGCGGTGTGAATTTGATGGCGTTTTCCACCAGGTTGAAGAAAACTCGCCGAATCTGGTCTTCATTTACATGGACTTCCGGGAGACCAGGCTCGATATCCAGGGATAGGTTTATCCCGGCGCGTGCCGCCCGGATTTTATAGGCCTCATAGACTTCTCGGGCAATCGTGCTCAAGCTCAGGGTAATGCGCTGGTTGGAATCGAGCCCGGCTTCCATGCGCGACAGGTCGAGCAGGTCGTTGACCATGCGCACCAGGCGGTCAATCTCGGTTTCAATCTCGGCGACAAAGCGGTTCGCCACTTCTGGTTCTTCCATGGCGCCCTGTTGAAGGGCTTCGGTGCGCAGTTTCACCACCGTCAGAGGTGTGCGCAGCTCATGACTGGCATTGGCGACGAAGGCGCGCAGCTCGTTTACATTCGACTGCAGCCGGCTGGCCATGCGGTTGAAAGCCTCCGTCAGGCGGCGCATCTCCTCCGGCCCGGTTGGCCTGACCCTGACGCTTAAATCACCCTGTTCCATTTGCTTGGTAGCCTGGGTCAGCACCCGAATGGGACGCGCCAGGTTGCGGGCGAGCACCCAGCCAACGACTCCTACCATCGAAGCGATGACAGCAGCCGCTCCAATCAGAATCCAGAGAGTGCGCCTGGCGCCAGCCAGGGTCGACTCCATGGGAATGCCGACGCGCAGGATGCCGGTCACTTCGATATCGCGGTTCACCAGAACCGCGATGTACATATAAGATTTGCCCTGCAAATCGGGACGGATGCTGATGCCGCGGCCTAATTCGCTTTCCAGGGCGGTGAGTACTTCCGGTGCGTTTGAGCTGGTGGCCACATTCGGAAGGGTATCGCTGCTGTCTGCAATCGCGGTGCCGGTGACGGTGAAAACCGTAAACTGGAGATCTTCAATATCGGCAAACAAGCGGGCGAGTAAATCCTTGATGTAGCGAGGTGTGGCGCGACCGGCGCGCAGGTCTTCGATGGGCAGCTCGATGGCATTGCCGGCCGCGACTGCCAGGCCCTGCAGGTTGTGCTCCGCTTCTGCAATGACTGCCTGAAACAGGTAGCGACCCGCAAAAGTGGCCATTAAGGAAATGCTGACGATGGAGACAGCCAGGTGCGAAAGCACCAGGCGTGCGGTCAGTGTCTTAAATACCCTCATGCGATATGATTGCTTTCCTGTTTTGCCGAAAAATTCAGGTGAGCTCTTCGGGGCCGGCGAAACGGTATCCGAAACCGCGCACCGTCTGGATATATTGAGGGCTGGCAGGATCCTCTTCGATTTTCAAGCGCAGCCAGCGCACGTGCACATCCAGGGTGCGCGCGTCGCCGGTCCAATCTTCTCCCCACACCTGGTCGATTAATTGCTCGCGGCTCATGGCCCGGCCGGCGTTTTTCATCAGGATCGCCA
>Ga0154795_1040_pt1 | contig 44455 bp, 44 predicted proteins | sample Rifle2008BG16ft_FD_105803 | JGI IMG/M metagenome (GOLD analysis project Ga0154795, IMG submission 105803) | Chloroflexi bacterium RBG_16_54_18 | reverse complement strand
GATTCAGCAGCAATTAAAATCCGGCGAGCCTGCCTCCAGGATCTCCGGGCAATTAACTTTGCAATCAGGCTGGCCGCGCCGGGAGATTTACACGCTGGTCCACCAGCTGCAATCCACCGAGAGAATTGGGAGCTGATATGAACCTCGACGATTTGGACTATTTCGATAAGCTGGATGCAGAGCGAATGCTGGATCATATCGACAGCTTGCCCAACCAGCTCCAATTGGCATGGGATATCGGACAAAAATCTCCCCTTCCTGCCTGGAACGGCATAAACCAGGTGATAGTTGCCGGGATGGGCGGCTCAGCAATCGGAGGGGATTTACTAAGTGCCTTCTTACTGCCAATATCTAAAGTGCCAGTCTATATCAACCGTGATTATGGATTACCTGCCTGGGTGCAAGGTGACAGCACTCTGGTGGTGGCGTCCTCACATTCAGGTAATACTGAAGAAACGCTCTCTGCTTTTACTACCGCATTAGATCGAGGCTGCCGATTGTTAGCTATAACCACCGGTGGTCAGTTGGCGCAAATGGCTGACCAGGCCAGCATCCCGGCCTGGAGATACCAGCATAACGGTCAGCCACGAGCAGCCGTAGGTTTTTCCTTCGGCATACTCCTGGCTGCATTGAGCCGCCTTGGGATCTTCGAAGATCCCTCAGCAGAGTATTTTGGGGCGATCCATACCATGCAGGATCAGCAAACCAGCTTGCGAGCCTCGGTTCCAGCAGCAAAGAATCCAGCCAAGCGCCTGGCCGGACAGATGGTCGGTCGTTGGGTAACAGTGATTGGCTCTGGTATTCTCTCCCCCGTCGCGCGCCGCTGGAAGAGCCAGATCAATGAGCTCTCAAAAACCTGGGCGCAGTTCGAATTCCTTCCTGAAGCCGACCACAACACGCTGGCAGGCGTCCTGAATCCGGAAGATCTGCTCGGGCGCACGTTCGTGCTGTTTTTACGCAGCTCTGCCGACCATCCACGAAACCAGGTTCGAAGCGAATTAACCCGCAAGGGGATGATGCTGGAAGGACTGAACACAGATTTCGTGAACGCACAGGGCAGTTCGCCTCTGGCGAACCTGTGGACATGCCTGCACTACGGTGACTATACCGCCTTCTACCTGGCGATGGCTTATGGCGTCGACCCATCGCCTGTTCCTGCTATCGAAGCATTTAAAAAGGAATTGGCGGCGGAGGAAAAAAAAATAAAACCCCACACCCAATCATAAACCCGAGCAGCGCACCAGCCAGCACATCTGATAAGTAATGAAGTCCCATAGCCACTCTTGCAATAATCACCAAAGGTGCCCAGGCAAGTAGTAACCAACCAAACCAGGCTGGTCCAGACCCAAACGCCAAAGTAGCCAATAATGCTGCGCGTGCCGCATGCCCGGATGGGAATGAATGCGGATCGGTTCTGCGGTAAATCGCCCCCCATTCCCCTTCAGGTCTCTGGCGCCGTGTAACCAGCTTGATGGTAAAAACCAGGGCGGCAGTCGCCAGGATAGATACTGCCATCCATATTGCCCGCGCCTTCCAGGGATCGCTCCCCAACCAATACAGAGCAGCCAGCCCAAGCAGCCAGAACCAGGAATCACCGGAATGTGCAAAAAGGATCGCCAGGCTGCGAGTTATCCCGGTTTTTTCAGTGATGCGAATTCTTTGGGTAAAGTCGGCATCCAGCTGCAGCAGCTTATTGATCATGCATTACCAGAATTTTGATATTTACTTCCTACACATTTAGGCGGCGCTGGATATCAGCACGCACGATCTCCAACTGGTGAGGTTTGTCAACATCCATCCCGACTTCTGCAAACGGGCACTGCAAAGCCCTCCCTGTGATGTTTAATCGACGGGTTACTTTTTGTATTGCACCGTCCAAAGTGATAGCATGTAAAAGCAGTAAGATCAGGGTATCAAAACCAAGCAGTGCGGCTTGCTTAAGTGCGTTTTTTCGGGAGGCAACCAATCGATCCCAGATCCCTCGCTCTGAAACTACTTTGCTGGTGCGAGCGATATTGACATCACCTCCGCACACTTCCATGTCTTTTAGACGGATATAAGAACGGTTTGAGCCCGGGAAGCGCGCCTCCATGACCTGGCGAGTGATCACGTTGTAATACACGTCCTCGTCTGATTGCATGGCGGTCTCAATGACCCAATCTACAGCTGGTGTTTCAAGGGTTGGAACATCAGACGAGCACAGCAATACATGTTTCGACGCGGGATTCATTTCCAGGATTTTCTCCGCACCGGCGCGAATATTGAGCAGCATCTCCCCCTGGTTGGGGATATAGCTCAGATCGCCAGAATATTTCAATCCACTGCTGGCGTCCAATCCAGAGACGATAACTTTATCCACTAATTTTGAACCGTTAAGAGCGTCCAGAACCCATTGGATCATGGGTTTACCACTGATATCCAGCATCGCCTTGGGCTTACCATGAGTTACCGCATAGAGTGGATCATCGAGATCAGGTACTCCGCCAGCCATCACGACTGCATCCATTTTTTCCTGCTCCTCTCAATTCAATTTCTGAAGCTGTGGCTCAAAACCCAGTGTCTGTAACAGCTCACTCAACTCTTCATGTGTCAATATGCGGTTCTTGCCTGCGGCAGCCACCAGCGCCGCTTCCATCATATTCGTGCCAAAAGAGCGGCCTTCCAGGACCGGTGTACTGGTGACCAGGTACTTGATGCCCGCTTTTCGAAACAGCTCGACGTCCTCTGGAGTGGTTGTATTGGTGGCTATCGCCTTACCATCCAGGCGTTCCGGCATGTGTCGCTTGATGAAGTGACAATCGCCGGCAATAACTGTCGCCCAGGCGTAGTATTTCTCCCATTTAGGAACGCGGGTTTCCTGCTTCTCACCCGTCGGGTAAACCCACTCGAAAGGCAACCGGCTCACCACTGGGATCAGCAGGCTGGCCAATATTTTCAGGCTTGATAACGATCGGAGCGGTATGCCAATGCCTAGGGCGAACATCAGGTCGCCAAATACACATTCGTAGCCAGCATTCGCGAACGAAGCAGCCATCCCCCAGCGATCCGCTCCGCTGGTGATCAGCGCCTTCTTCCCTTTTTCCTCCAGGTACTCTCCAAAATGGCGGTCCATAAACGGAGCCAGCTGGTTTTCGAGCGTGTTTTTTAATCCGGCACCATCCACCACCGGTGTTCTCTCCACGAAGCGCACCATGGGTTTAACCGAATGGAGCGGATACCACTTTTTATCCACCATCAAACCCAGATCAGCGCCCCCTACTCCGAAAGCTTCGACCTTACCATCCAGCTCGCGGTACAGTTGGGCGGCTTTTTCCATATCGCCATCTGTACCGATGCGCTCGATCGATATCTGCTCACCTAATAAATTGACAACCACAGCCTTGTCACGGGTCGACGATCCAATGCTGATGCTCACTGCGCGTTTCATGCCAATTCCTTTCCCATGCCAATTTTCAACAGAGTATACCTTGATCTCCTGAACCTATAAACCCCCCATTCCAGAATTAGAGGCTTTTGGCGGTGATATAATTCGTTTCGCATTAACGGTTGTACACACCTAATATTGGAGGTGAACCTGATGGATCTACCCAAGTACGCGTATTTCCGCGGCGCAATTGTACCTTACGCGGATGCTAAAGTTGGGGTTCTGACGCATGCCCTCAATTACGGTACGGCCGTATTCGGGGGCATGCGTGCTTATTGGAACACGGAAGAGGAACAACTTTATCTGTTCAGGCCCATGGATCACTTTATTCGATTTATCAATTCTGCAAAAATCATGATGATGACCCTGGAACAGTCTCCTGAGGAGCTGACCCAAATCACCGTAGCACTATTGCAGAAAGAGAATTACCAGTGTAATCTCTACATTCGCCCCCTGGTTTATAAATCTGACGAGATAATCGGCGTAAAACTGCACGGACTGCATGAAGATCTCAGCATCGTGTCTATGCCATTTGAACGTTATGTGGCAAACGACACTAACGCTCATGTCACTTTCTCATCCTGGCGGCGGGTAGATGACAACATGATCCCGGCGAGAGGAAAGATCAGCGGTGCTTATGCAAACTCAGCCTTCATAAAATCGGATGCCATTCTATCCGGCTTTGACGAAGCCCTGGTGCTCAACCAGGATGGTCACCTTTCTGAAGGCAGTGCCATGAATGTCTTTATCGTGCGTGAGGGAGAATTCATCACCCCGCCCGTCACCGACAATATCCTGGAAGGAATTACCCGCCGGACTGTGCTTGAATTAGCCCAAAAGGAGCTGGGCATCAATGTCCAGGAACGACCAATTGACCGGTCAGAGGTGTACCTGTGCGACGAATTGATCATGACCGGCACGGCTGCCCAGATTACGGCAGTCACCCACGTTGACCATCGGCCCATAGGCAGAGGCGAAATGGGTCCGGTAGCTACTAAATTACGCCAAATTTTCACAGATGTGGTCTATGGGCGGGTTCCAAAATACCGGCATTGGAATGTGCCTGTCTACGTTGAAGAACGCCAGCGGGTTCCCTAATCAAGCGGGATAATTTGGCCTTTGACTTCGCCCCCAGTCGAGAGAAGCAGAATTCCCAGGCTGGGGGCGATGCGTTTAGTATGGGGGAAATGCGGCGATCCGGGATTGAAAAGCAGCTTGCCATCCATCCAGCTATTCAACGGCACGTGCCCATGACCAAAAACAATCACTCGAGAATTAGGAAAAGTCTCCAGTAGTCGCGGCAGCAGCATCTCATGGCTGTAATCATGAATGAGCAGGTATAAACGGTCGGCGAGATAGTTTTTCAATCCGCCATGCCCATGAGCCAAACCGATTGAAATGCCTGCAAATTCCAGGTTCAGTGTCTTCGGCAGTCTGCTCAACAATAACCAGTCACGGTTGCCGCGCACCGCATGCACCGGAGCGATCTCTTCCAGCTCTTTTAATACGTAAGGCGCTGAAACATCGCCGGCGTGTAGAATCACATCAACCTGCCTGTCATGAAAAATCTCGAGCACACGGGGATTCAACCAGCGCACACGATCTGGGATGTGTGTATCTGCGATAACACCGATAGTGACCACTATTTGTCAATCCCCTTCAACCTCAAGCCTTTTCCGTTCATTTTCACCTATTTGTACTGGTGGAATGAAGAGTGCAAGTACCGGAGTGAGAATCAGGCTGGAGGCCAATAAAGCCGTACGCACCGAGAACCGGCTGCCAATCCAGCCCACAACTGGACCGCCAGCAATCTGTCCCACGGCATCCACCTGGCCACTCATGGAGATAACCGGAACCCGCACCTGCACCAAGACTCTTCAAATCGGAAAGCCAGCCTGGTGCCACTCGGTGGCCTGCTCAAATGCGTAGGCCGCTCGTAATAATTTCTGCTCTTGCCAGGCAGGGGCTATCAGCTGCATCCCGATCGGCAGTCGATCAGGTGAGAATCCACATGGCACTGAGATCGCCGGCTGACCGGTCAGGTTGAATGGGGCAGTGAAGCGTGTCAGCAGACGAGCCTGGACAATCGCATCCGGACCTTCGATGGGAGGCGCTGGAACCGCAGTAGTTGGAGTGATTAAAATGTCATACCGTTTGAAAAACAGCTCTGATTGGCGGTAAATCTCAGCCTGCGTGCGGCGCGCCAGGCTGTATTCGGTCGATGTGAATGCTCGTCCGCTCCTTAAACGGGAGCGAACATCTTTGCCAAATTCATCCGGACTTTCTTCCAGACGCTGGCGGTGGTAGGCCGCTGCGTCGCTCGCAACCATCAGGGTATTTGCCTGGTAAGCTTCAGCCCCTCTCGGGAAGGATACTGGCTCGACGATGGCGCCCAGCGCTTCAAAAACCTGCGCTGCCTGGTGCACTGATTGCAGGATGTCCGGATCGGCCTGGGTGAAATGGTCGTCGTCTGCTAGGCCGATTCGCCAGCCGTACACCCCATCCTCTATCTGTATGGAGTAATCATCCACCGGGGCGTCGATGCTCATGGGGTCTTTAGGGTCATACCCTGCGATTACCTCCAGCAGCAAGGCGACATCTCGAACGCAGCGGGCCATCGGTCCGGCATGGTCCAGGTTCCAGCTCAAAGGTATCACCCCGCGCAGGCTGACCCGACCACGGGTGGGCTTCAGGCCGACGATTCCACAAAGTGATGCTGGCACGCGAATTGAGCCGCCGGTATCGCTGCCCAGGGCTCCCAGGCAAAATCCAGCCGCCAGTGCGGCAGCAGAGCCGCCTGATGATCCACCCGGCACGCGGTCCAATGCCCAGGGATTATGGCAGGCTCCGAAATGCGGGTTTGCATTGGTCAATCCGAGGGCAATCTCGTGCATATTCAGCTTGCCCAGGAAAATCGCTCCCGCTGCAGATAGATTTTCTACCACCCGGGCATCCGCCTGCGGGATATAAGCCTGGAAGAACCTGGAACCAGCGGTGGTGCGGACGCCCCTGGTCTCATACAGGTCTTTCAAGGCTAACGGCAATCCGTGAAATTTTCCGAGAGGCTTTCCGTCGAGCGTCTCACCCCTTCTGGCTTCTTCCTGCGCGAGCGCGGCCTGCTGCAGCGCCGAGTCAGCTGTCAGTGTGATGAAGCTGTTAATTTTCCCGTCCAGCTGTTCGATCCGATCCAGGTGTGCCTGGATTAATTCGACGGGTGAGATCTTTCCGGCTCGCACCAGGTCTCCGGCTTCGTGAAGATAAAGGCCAACCAGGGAAGTATCCCTGCTCATTCGTGATCCTCGCTGATGATCCTTGAGACCTCCATGCGCGCCTGTTCTGGACTGCGGAAGTGAACGGCGTGTACGTTCATTCGACGCGCTCCCTCCACGTTTTGGAGCATGTCATCGATGAACACCGCTTCCCTGGGCTTCACCTCCAAACGATCCAATGCAATCTGGTAGATGCGTGGATCAGGTTTTATCAGGCCTTCCTCGGCTGAAATCACGATCGCGTCGAATGCATCTTCGATGTGCCAGGTCTCCCGAATCACCTGGCGCAGATTGGAGAATGCGTTGCTGAGCAATCCAGTGCGATAATCGCCTTTAAGCATTCTTATGAAATCGATTAATTCACCATCCAGCTGGTCACCTCTCCAAAAATGACTGCGAAATTCATCCACTTCACCTGAGGATAAGCCAAGGGCTGCGCGGACATTCTCCCAATGCTGTTGGACATCGATCAGTCCGAGCTGGGCTTGGTGTCCTGATTCTTCACCATAAACCAGCTCCTCCAGGGCTGCGCGTTTCATCCCATGCCTGGCAGCCAGCGCATCCCGGCTGGCATAATCGCTGGTGCGCACCAGCACCCCACCCAGATCCCAGATGATTGCATTTATAGCCATAAACCTCCATGGGTTTTTTCGCAGTCGTCTTCAAATCTTAATTGATTTTCAACCGGTAGATAGAGAAACGATTCACCGGGCGAAAACCCAACCCCTCATACAGGTGGAGCGCACCGGTCAGGTTCTCGGTATCCACTCCCAGGGCAGCTTCCGTCATCCCGCGTTCCTTAACAGCCCACAGCGATTGAGCAATCAAGGACCGTGCCAGTCCTCTCTTACGCCAGGGACGGCGGACGCTAATACTCTCGGTCCAGCCACGCAGCCGATTGTACTCGGCATTTTGCTTGTGATCAATGAAACTCAACACCATTCCAGCTACCTGGTACCCGTCCCATGCCACGCGCCACAGGCTCGGATCGAAGTTTCGATCTCCTACCATCTGCTCGACCGTAGGTTCTTCTTCATGATTGAAACCCCAGTGGTCACGAAACGCTTCCACACTGGCATCCCGGATTGCCTGCAGCTGGTCCATCTGCACAGGGCGGACTTCTAATCCGGGGGGCATGGGTGCGTCAGGTATGTTTTCCAAATCTGGGCGGACCATCTCAAAATTATGGCGAATTGCCGAATAACCTTCATTGATCAACAAAGCGGTAGCAGATATCTCGCTATCTCCAGCGAATGATTCAAAATAACGGGGATGGTGAATTGGGTGCTGTACTGCTATCTCTCGCAACCGCATCTGGTTATAGCGCAGCATGGATCGTCCAATCCCTCTGCGCCGGAATTCCGGCAGCAGGAATCCAAAATGGACATACAACCTTTTACCATCCAGCTCTTCCTTCCAGGTCACCCGGCTATAACCGACCACCCTGCCGTCCAACTCTGCGAAGAGCATGTCCTGGTACGGGTCACAGTTGACCAGGTGCCGGTAACTATGAGCGATATCCTCTTCGCTGTCAGCGCGCTCGATTTTATCCTCATATTTGCTGCCATTGATTACGGCTGCCATCTGCGGATAATCCACTTCACCTTTGAAACCTCGAAACCTCAAACCCTTGATTTCAGGTGCCCGGGGCAGGTAAATCGTTCCGCTTTTTTTCAAATCCTTAACTGACATGTCAGACTCCTTTGACAATGTGAGCAGTCTTTCGACACACTCGAATTTGACAGACTCATAAAGCCCACGCGCCGCCATGCTCTCGCTGTCACAACAAATCTCCGGTTTCAAATCGCACCGAATTGGCATTCAGGATTAATACCTCAGCAATATTCCAACGGCTCATTCATCTATTGACAGCGTGCTGAGTTCTTTACCCGGGCGCAGCTCTTTCTCAAAAATGCTGATCTGCCGCTCCTGGTCGCTGTGCATACCAGCTTTTTGATAGAGGCGCGTCGCGCCTGTCAGGCTTTGTGCATCCACACCCAGGCCGACTTTTAGCTTACCGCGCTTCCAGAATTCAAAGAACGAATGCTGCAGCAGCGCCAGAGCCAGTCCTTGCCGCCTCCAGGGACGCCTGACACCTAACGTACCAACCCAGCCCATTTCAATCTCATCGCGGTTTTTTGGCCAGCACAGGGAAAAGCCTGCAATTTGATCCCCGTCCAAGGCTAAAAACCACAATGCAGGATCGAAATCGGGATTGCCCTCCATGAGGTGCTTCCAGCGAGCGAACTCCTCGTCGAATGAGGATTCGACAAAACCCCAGTGGTCCCTGAAAGCATCCCGCACCGCTTCGACCACTATGCGCTCCTCCTTACCGACATCCATCGCGCGAACGGTGAGACCTTCCGGCCAAACAGGAGGCTCAGGCCTGACGTTAATATCAAGAATCATGCGCAGGGAGTGCCTCTGGAAGTCAAAACCCTGACTTCGCAGCAGTGCCACAGTATTTGTCTGGCTGCTCAGGCAGTGGGTAACCAGCGCCACCCTTGCATTGGGAGGAGCTGCATCCACCGACTGGCGCGCCCTTTCTTCTGCCCAATTCAATAATTGGGACTCAAGACCCAGGTCGGTGAATCCAGGATCAACCACACCCCAGCAGTGAATACGAACATGCGGGTGACCGGGATCAAATACCTCCTGAAATCCCACAATCCTTCCCTGTGGATCGATGACCAGGCGCGAGTCGATTTCCAGGTTATAGCCGGGTTCCTGCCATTCCCTGCGGACTTCGTCCAGAATAAATTTTTCACGGCCTATGACCTGCTTCGACCAGGTATTCATCATCCGGATGGCCGCTTCCACATCTTCCATAGTTGCCGGACGTATCTCGAATCCATTGGGCAGCCCTGCCTGGCTTGCCTGCATAGTCCCAATCGAAAGCAAAGTATCTGTCATTTCAACCTCCTGCTAAATTTTTCAATAAAAAACAGCCACGGATGGTGCCCGTGGCTGGCGAAGGCGTTAAAAACTCAGCCACGGGCTTCGAAGTGCTCCCGTGGCTGTCTTCAATGATCAGGATCGGTAATATCCGGTCAACAGGCGCACTCCGAACAGGTGAAACCCACTCCACCGCTGCCGGCGGACTGGACTCCCGGGTATGTAATCATCACTTCTGCCATCGAGTGCTTTTCTCCTGAAGGTTAAGCCTTTGTTAAGATGGTAAAGTTTATCATTAAGGAATCAGAAATGTCAAGGTTGATTCTTCGAAATCGTAAATTCATCAATAACCAGACCGGATCGAGTGATGAATTGAAATGTTATCTGCTGCTCTGTAGCGGTTACCAGCATGGCTCCATAATCGTCGTTATAACGCACCATTGAACCTGCTGCCGCGAAACCGATATCGTAAATTGGGCCTCCGCCGATTCCATTAATAAAATATGGCAACCCATCCATTTCCAGGCGTTCGTAGAAGTGATCGTGACCACTCAGATATGCTGCCGCACCCCACTCTTTGAAAGGCCACTGCATCCAGTCCACGGGGCCGCGTAGACCGGAAGTATAAGGGGGGTGGTGGCCGTAAACAATTTTCCAGTTTGAATTCGAGGCAGCCAGTCGCTCGCTCAACCAGCTGGCCTGTACAGATGATCTCCCAACGCCGTCGGGTTCGCGCGAATCGGTGTTCAAAGCAAAAAAATGCACTGGTCCCTGGATAAAATCGTAATATCTCTCGTTTCCGGGCAGCTCAAAATAATCATAATAGGCCTGGGCACGGTTGTTATCCAGATCGTGGTTTCCCAGGACAGGGAAAAACCGGAGTGTGTCTGAACCGACCCCATAGGCTCCGCGATAGGGATAAATAAATTCGTGGTAAAACTGCCCGATATTCTGGTCGATCGTTTCTGTTGATCCCGATGGATAATTATTATCCCCAACAGTGATGATGAAATCCACGTCCCAGCTCTTCACCAGGTTCGCCACATCCGCCTCATTCTGGTCGCCTTGACCGTAATCGCCGATCACAGCGAACCGCACTGCGGCTGGGGTTGGCTTGCTGCTCGGAGAGGGTGAAGAAGTAGGAAGCGCGGGGATAGCTGGTGGTGCCGTCAGGCTCAAAGCTGCTGTAATCCCAACCTGCTGAGTTGCCTCCCCTGGATTTTTCGTAGAGAGGGGAAAGGCTGTTGCGGGCTGAGGGTTGAACCCTGCCAGGCTCAGCAGGCTGCATCCCATTCCTGCCAGGAGCAGCAAGATGAACACCATCGGTAAAACTGACTGCCGGCGCATGTTACGGTCGCTCCAAAATCAGAAGTTGTCCTTCGTGGGTAACCAGGTAAACTTCACCCACCTCATCTTCCCCGAAAGAGGTGATGCTCCCGAGACCTTCGAATAGAACCGAGTTAATCCAGTTTCCCTCCGTACTGCGGGTCAAACCCCAGACGCGCTGGCCGCAGTAGTCACCGAAGAGATAAATCCCCTGGAATTCCGGCAGGCGTTCTCCCCGGTAAACCACACCTCCGGTGACAGAACATCCGAGATTGTGGGCATATTCAGCGACAGGAGAGGTAATCTCGGTCCCTGAAAGCGGCGAGTCCTGGTATGGATGCATTCCTTCGAAAAAACGCCAGCCGAAGTTAATGCCACCAGGGCTGCCAGCTGGTAAAAAATTGATCTCTTCCCACTGGCTTTGACCCACATCAGCGATATATAAGTCTTCGCTCAGGCGGTCGAAGGAAAATCGCCAGGGATTGCGCAGGCCGTAAGCCCAAATCTCAGGCATACCTGCTTCATGTACATTGGGATTGTCGAGTGGAATACCATACGGATCACCTTGATCCACATCGATCCGCAGTATTTTTCCGAGCAGGCTGTTTACAGACTGGGCATTATTCTGTGGATCCCCGGCTGAACCACCATCTCCCAGGCCGATATACAGGTAACCGTCCGGCCCAAAAACAATCCCACCTCCGTTGTGGTTGCGGTAAGGCTGTTTTACGAGAAGCAACCGCTGTTCGGAACCAGGATCGGCCTGGTCGATATTGTCTCCAGTTACCTGAAAACGAGCGATAACAGTATCGCCGTTTAAATCCGTGTAGTTAACAAAGAAGGTTCCATTTTGCGAAAAATCGGGGTGAAAAGCAAGGCCAAGTAAACCCTGTTCAAAACCCTGGCTCCCCACTCGTGCGGCGATATCCAAAAAGGGTATAGGTGCGAGAGTCTCTTCCCGAATTATCTGGATGCGTCCTGGTTGTTCGAGGATAAAAATCCGCTGTGAGCCATCCCCTGCATTGGTCACTCCTACAGGCCTATCCAGTCCAGATTCGACGACACGCCAGTTATAGAGCTTTCCGTCAGGAAGAAAAGTATTTACATCTGGAAGTATCGGAGCTGTGGTCTGGGCAGCGGTAGGGGTTTTGCTGGGTAGCGACTGCGTGACAGTGGAAATGGGAATGGGAGTGGATCTCACCACAGTAGTTCTACCCGGCTCAACCGCTGGTAGACTCGTATTTGTGCTGATGGGGGATTGAGCAAGATCAAGTGTCTGGTCAAATCCAGTACAGGCTGACAAAAGCACAACAACTAAAATCAGCTCAGTCTTCTTTCTTATCCCAGAACTCAACATCCACAATCGATTCATTCTCCTCTTTCTCTGCGCCTCCCTGTTCCTCGTTTACATCCTGGTCAGCTATCCGATCATTGCGTGGGATCGCCGACATTGTGGCATCGCGCCACTCTCCTGGAACCATATTTTTAAGTGCATTAATGTGTTCTTGAACTACATCAGGTGGGCATAATTCGACAAACAGGTACGCTCCCAACCAGATAATAGCCATATCATCGATTGGCCCGAGCACCAGGTCAGGGAAAATCAGGTAGACCAGGGAAACTACGGGAAGCGCCTTCAAGAAAATGCTCACCCGGCTGTCACCCATTAACCGCAGTATCAGCTTGATGCGTAAGGTGACATCTTCAAGCATGCCCCCTTTTGGAAAGGTGATTTTGCGTCCTTTCTGCTCCGACATTTCGCCTCCTTTAAGATGACGAAAAGAGAAATTGGCTGTTAAAAGATTATACATGATGTGCTGGCATCCATCTTATCTACGCAATTATTAGAGTTATGTCGCGGCTCAGCTCACAGTTTTCTAAAACCGGCTGCAAAGATACTTGAACCAACCATTAAGCATTTGATTTAATAAACGGATGGCGAGATGGAAAAATCTCGCCATCCAATCATATTCTATAGAGGGAAATTCGGATCAGTCTGTTTTAGACGGGATCGCCTGAGACACCACAATGCTGAATGCGTTGGGATCGCGCACAGCCAGGTTCGCCAGGATTTTCCGGTTGAGGGCGATCTGGTTTTCTTTCATGGCATGCATCAGCCGGCTGTAGGTCGTGCCGTTCTGGCGTGCAGCTGCATTGATGCGCACAATCCATAGACGCCGTAAATCGCGTTTGCGCTGACGGCGGTCGCGATAAGAATACCACATGCTTTTTAATAGCGCTTCATTAGCCCGCCGGAAGAGGCGGTGCCGGCTGCCAAATTGACCCTGGGTCAGCTTGAGTATTTTCTTATGGTGTTGGCGCCGTTGTGTTCCAGTTTTTACACGAGTCATGTTTTTCTCTCCTGCGTACCCCCGGGCGTCGGGGGCAAATTTCAGCTCCCAGTTCTATACACCCAACGGCCGCAACTAAGGTTGGATTGTCTTTTCAGCCTGATCTCCAGGTGTGTGATCTTCCGATTTCAGATCTCATCCAAAGAGAAACCGGCTCCCTGGCACGAAACCTATTCGGCTTTCTTAAGATAAGGCGCCAGGCGGTTCACGGTCTTGGTGATGCCGCGACCTTTGACGGGTAACATCTCAGTAAACTGGCGCTTGGTGCGCTTTGGGGTGTTGCGCCGCAGGTGGCTTTTCCCGATCTTGGTGCGCATCAGTTTACCGCTACCTGTCAGGCGGAAGCGCTTTGAGGTAGCCTTATGGGTCTTGATTTTATACTTCCCGGTCGGTTGCTTGCGTGTCACGATCGAACTCCTCTCACATAAAATTCCGCGGACCACGAAAATCTCCGCGGATATAAATTATAAGAAATAAATTTTGACAACCAGCGCAGCGGACTACTTCTTTTTGGCCTGTTTCCCGGGAGCCAGCACCATTAACATCGTTCGTCCTTCTAAGGCCGGGGCTTGCTCCACAATCGCTACATCAGCGAGAGATTCGGCGACTTCTTTCAAATCCCCGAGGGCGATTTCCGGGTAGGTAATCTCACGTCCTCTAAAGCGGATGCGAACTTTAACCTTCATCCCAACTTCCAGCCAGCGGCGTGCATCTCGGACTTTTAAATCTCGGTGGTGTTCGTTGGTTTTCGGGCGCAGGCGAATTTCCTTGATTTCGATTTTTGTTTGCGCTTTGCGAGCTTCGCGCTCCTTTTTTGCACGCTCGTAAACAAATTTTCCAAAATCCATTACCCGGCACACCGGGGGATCGGAATTTGGTGCGACCTCGACCAGATCCAGCTCTGCATCGGAGGCCATGCGCTGTGCATCTTCGATCGATACCACACCTACATTTTCGCCTTTTGCACCGATTAAACGCACCTGGGGAACACGAATGGCTTCATTTACTCGAAAGTCTTGCGCGCTGATATCTCACTCCTTCTAAAAAACTATTTATTAAATACACATCCGGACAGGCCAGATGCATTCATTAAATTGCGGGCAGAGCCCGCAGTTTAATCAACGTCTACCGCCCGACCTTTCCAGTGGGACGCATGATACCAAAAAACAGTTGAATCGTCAACAATTAACGCCCAGCGCCTATCAGATTGCTTACTGCCAGGCACTAGTAACCTTTCGCATTTAGCATGAACCAGATTTCAAACACCTTTTTCTGTATCGCCCTCGACCCAGCTCATGAATTGCTCCAGGGAAATCGCCCCGGGATTCTCGCCGGACCTGAGCCGCAGCGCAACCTGAGATTCTTCGACCTCTTTATCTCCCACCACCAGCATATAAGGTATCTTTTGCTTCTGCGCGTCGCGAATCTTGGCATTCATCCGTTCGTTGCGATCATCTACTTCCACCCGGATTCCAAACTGCCTGAGCTTTCTGGCTGTCTCCTGGATGTAAGGCAGGTGGCGGTCGGCGACCGGGATTAATACTGCCTGGACCGGCGCCAGCCACACCGGAAAGGCTCCAGCGAACTGCTCGATGATCACGCCCATAAAGCGCTCCGTGGAGCCGGTTACGGCCCGGTGGATCATCACCGGCGTATGTTCCAGTCCATCTTCGCCAATATAGGTCAGTCCCAGTCGTGCGGGTTGAATGAAATCAACCTGGATGGTAGACAACTGCCACTCACGCCCCAGGACATCTCTTGCCAGGAAATCAGCTTTTGGCCCGTAGAAAGCTGCTTCACCGCTGGCTTCGAAATAGTCCACATGATTCGCGTCCATCGAAGCGCGCAGCGCAGCTTCTGCTCGCGTCCATTTTTCTTCATCCTGGATGTACTTGCCCGAATCACCACGCAGGGATAGACGGACCTTATAGTCTGTGAATTTATAACGTGAAAGCACTTCACGGATCAAGTCCAGGGCCAGGGTGAATTCACTTTCGATCTGCTCTTCTGTGCAGAAAACATGGCAGTCATCCTGCGTAAGAGCCCGCACTCGCGTCAAACCGGTCAGCTCACCGGTCTTTTCATAGCGGTAAAGCGTGGCAAATTCTGCAAAGCGCAGCGGCAGCTCGCGGTACGAATGGCGTCCCATCTCCTTATAAAGCGTCATGTGACTGGGGCAATTCATCGGCTTCAGCCGGAATACGCTGTTTCCGTCTACCATGGGAGGAAACATTGCGTCCTTGTAGTTATCATAATGACCGGAGCGCCGGTACAGGTCCTCTTTCACCATGTGCCCGGTCCATACGTGCTGGTAACCATAGCGTGTCTGGAGATCGCGGACGAAATTCTCCATCTTGTAGCGCAGCATTTCGCCTTTAGGTGTGAAAAGCGGGAGACCGGGACCCACATCCTCGGAGAAATAAAACAGGCCCAGCTCCTTCCCCAGCTTGCGGTGGTCGCGCTTTTTTGCCTCTTCCAGCCGCCACAGGTACTGCTCCAGCTCATCGGCTGTCTTCCAGGCTGTGCCGTAGACGCGCTGCAGCATGGGATTGTGCTCATCTCCACGCCAATATGCCCCGGCCACGCTCATCAGCTTTATCGCCGATGGGTTGATCTGGCGAGTGTTGGCAACATGCGGGCCGCGACACAGGTCTACAAAATTATCGTGCCTGTATACAGATATCTCCGCCGCCTCTTGAAGAGGGTTGCCGTACTCATCAAAACCGCCCTTTTCGAGTCCCTCGATTAATTCGAGTTTATAAGGCTGGTTCTCAAATATCATCCTTGCCTCATCAGCTGAAACCGATTGGCGTAGAAAATCATGCTTCCCGGCAATGATCTGGCGCATCCGTTTTTCGATCGCATTCAAATCCTCTGGAGCTAATGATCGCGGTAAATCGAAATCGTAGTAAAAGCCGTCCTCCACCGGTGGGCCGATCGTATATTTTGCCTCCGGGAACATCTCCAGGACTGCCTGAGCCATCACATGTGCAGCAGAATGCCTGATGCGGTACAGCTCGCTTTCTATGTAAGGAACGCTTCCGTGCTCAGCCATTTTCATCTCCTTTCATAACAGCAAAACTCCCACCCCAACTGGGGCGGGAGTGATTTACCTCGCGCGGTTCCACCCAGATTTGCTCCCAAGAAGCTGGAGCATCTCTTGTTGACCGATAACGGGGAGGCCGCTTTCCTTAATTCAGGGTTCTACCCTGGTTCAGGATCGAGCTCGCGGGTGGTATTCGCTGGTTTGTCCCGGAGGAGATTTCCAATCGATGATCTCCTCTCCCTGGCGGTCGAAATTCCAGTTACTCGTCCCGGTCAAAGCCGGTGCATATGGTGGGCGGAATAGGGCTCGAACCTACGACCTCTGCGATGTCAACGCAGTGCTCTAACCAACTGAGCTATCCGCCCGAGTAGGTAATGATTATACCTAACCCCTTATTATTCAACAAGGTGCTTTTTATCCCTTGGAGGAGGTTTCTGACACATCAACTGCGGCATTGACTCACCATCCTCGCTAATAAATATTGGATTTAAATCAGAAACCACCTGCGAAGCTGGGCTTGTATCGTTCAATCTTCCCTTCCCTTTCGCAAGGCTATTCTGTTTATGCTGAATGCGAGTAAAACCGGTGTCCAGATAAACAATACTGCCAACACGTAATTCCTGATTGGTTGCGCGTCCTTTGCAGTAGACGTGTACAAGAAATCCATTAAAACATTGGATGATAATGCTCCAAAGGCCAGCCAGGGGAGCACATTTTGGGTAAGCGGACCAAGCGGCAGTAAAACAGCTGGTGTTATCACCCATAAGATATACCAGTGTTGAAACCAGAATGTGCCGACCAGGAGATATAAAACGCCAATCGAACCAAGGACGCGCCAAAGAATTTGATCAGCTTCTTCCGGGGGAACCGATGTTCTGCGCCAACGCTTGGGACGGAAGTTGAACATCCATAAGGGGATCAAAAACATGCCGACAGAAAACAGCCAATTGGGTAAACCAGTGCTGAGTTGATGGGCACTTCTTGCCGGCCATCCCCGGAATTCAATAAGAAGGTACTTTACAATCTGCCAAATTGAATTGGCAAGAAACGCCGAACGCTCTTCCAACATACGCGGCAACGTCTTCCATCCGCCATAAGGTGCGTATAACAGCCAGGAGAGTACCAAAATGCTAGCACCAGTTAACAGACCGATCTTTATTGCATTTCTCCAGCCAAACTGCCAGATTATCCATAATGCATAAGCCGGTAACCAGATTAATGCCGTAACCTTGACGTGCGCGGCAAGGATTAATGTAACCACCGCCCAGGAAGGATATCTGCGCTGTAAAAACCACAAGCTCAGCAATACCAGCATAAGCATTAATACATCATTATGCCCTCCTACTGCAGTGGCGATCAAGGTCAATGGATTCCACAACCAGGCGACCAGCGCCAATGGTATCAAGGCAGCCTGGCTGCTTCTGACAATGCTGGCTATCAACCAACCCGAAAGTCCAGTCAAGCTGATAGCGAATAAGCGGTAACTGGTAATGTACACAGTCAACAACCGGCACGACTCCGGTGATTTAGGACAAACCGGGAACGAGTCATCCCACCAGCCCAACCAGGATGTCACCTGGCGTACGCTGAGGGCAATTACAGCGCTGGAGGTTTCCCAGATTGGACCATAAGTATCAACGTGTTTTCGCCAGGCCAGGTAACGCGAGAAGGGGGTTGAAAGGCTGAGTGATTCCGGTACTTCCACCAGGGGATTAGCCTGGTATTCCGTCATCATGCGACCGCGGAACAGATAATCGAAGATGTCATGGGATTCTCCAGCGGGTGCAACAAACAATAACACGATACAAAAGGCAATCCAGGCAGTAAAAATAAATGTGATTTGCAATCTCGAGGGGCTTCTGTTTTCTCTTTGATCAGAAATCAGCGGGTGTAAGCCCGCCAGGTAAAGTAGAGTCAAACAAAGGTATATCGTGATGTGCAGGCCAGCATTCAATTCGGTGGGTTCAACTAAGCTTGTCCACGAAGCCCTAGGGAAAGCAAGGCTATAATCCAAAGGATAGCGTAATGCCAGGCTTAGATAAAGCCCAAGGGAAGCCACGGCTACCGCAATTAGCCAGCCTCTTCGTTTGAAGATTAAAGGCTCCACTTAACCCCACAATATTGACAGGGCCATGGCGCGGGGGCGCTGCTCAGGACAGCAGAACGCAGTTCCTGGTAAGGTGTGCCATTCCACACTTGTGATGCCGCCTCATTGAGTACATTCCCGAGGGTGATTTGGGGGTAATCTTCCGTCGCGAAGGGGGCAATGCAACATGGAAGGGCCGTGCCATTGGCAGTGATATACATCAGCATCCACGGGCGCATACATCCTTGCCAGGGATGTATTCCTTTTAAAACTACACTCTCAGACGGTGTTGTGGCTCCGGAGGCACTAAAGACCAGGCCTAAATCTTCAGCCAACATTTCACATTCGCTTACTAATTTGGCTTGCTGTTGTTCAAGAGCTGCGAAGAGAGAGAGGTCGGCTTTCATCGAAATGTTCTGACTGATTTGTTCTCCACCTCCAAAATAAACCAGCCGCTGCAAGTGAACTTCACGAACACCTATGCGCGCTGCAAGGCGCACAAATTCAGGCAGCTGCGCCAGGTTAGACTTCATTGCCACCCACCACAAAGATATCTTAGGATTGGAAAGCCCGCCGTGCCGTTCGATAAACCCTTTAATATTGTTGATGACTTGCGGCAGTCGGTCAACGCCGCGTAGTTCTGCATACAATTCGGGTGTAATTGCGTCCATCGAAACGCGGAGTTCATCCAGACCAGCAGCTACCAGAGCATCACCTTTTTCAGTGTTCAGCAGAATGGCGTTCGTATTGAATAACACACGAGCGCCACGTTCCTTCAGGAATGCAACAAAGTGGGGTAATTCCTTGTTGAGCAGCGGCTCACCGATCCCGTGCAGAGCTACGCGCTCCAGTCGCGGGAATTGATCCACGATCAGTCGGAATTCATCCCAGGAAAGGTGGTGCTTTGATTCAAATGGGAGAAAGTGATTGTAGGTAAGCGGGCAAGAGGTGCACAGAGAATTGCACAGGTTTGTGACCTCAAGATAAATCTGGGTAGGAAGAACTTCACAGAATGTAATTCGATCCTGCATGGTTTTTTTTAGTAATCTAAATAAATCCGAAACGAAATATAACTCGAACGTAACGGTATGCGGTCAGAAAGGTGCCAAACACGGTTCCGCTGACTTTCGATTGCCCGGCGATTCGAGGGCGGTAGGTAATTGGGAGCTCAACGAGCGGCCTTCGAAGACGAGCAGTTTTAACAATCATTTCCAAGGGCCAGCCATACGTGTGCTCCTGCATATCCAATACCAGCAATAATTCACGCCTGATCGCGCGAAAAGGGCCAATGTCGGTTAATGCCAGGCCGTAACGTTGTTCCAAGATCCAGACAAAGAGCTGGTTTCCCAAACGTTGGTGGAAAGGCATTGAAATCGGTTGTAAGTCATTTTTCAGAAAGCGTGAGCCGAGCACCAGGTCGGCTTTATACTCGTCAAGTGGTGCAAGCAGGTCAGGAAGTTCTCCAGGTAAAAAACTGCCATCGCCATCCATGAAAACCAACACATCCCCTTCGGCAATCGCTATACCAGCTGCGCAGGCATAACCATAACCCCGGCGTGGCTCATTAACTACGATTGCTCCTGCTGACTGGGCGATTCGGCTTGTGTCATCGGTGGAACCGTTATCCACCACGATCAGCTGATCAACCAGGTTCAGTGGGATTTCCTTTAACAATGTGCCGAGACACTCGGCTTCATTGAGGGCAGGGATTATCAATGTAACAAACATAACCAGCCTTATTTCTTGTGCAGGTCAGACATTGAAAGCCACCGATGCGTGGCGGTAGCGTTCCGCCTGGCATTTCCGCCAAGAATTTCACTTTCAAGCTGGTAAAGATCAGAAATCGTGTCAACATCATACCAGGAGGGAAGGAGTGATACAGTCAATCCTGTAGATTCTGCCAGTGCCAGCGTGTCGGCAAGGACATTCGGAGTACTCATCCGTACTTCTAGTAGTAAATGTGAGTGGGGTACTTTCATTCCGATCAGGTAATAACCACCATCGTGCGTGGGGCCAAGTACAACATCCGAATCAGTCAAATAATCGAATGCCTGGACAATATATTCTGCCGGCAGAGTGGGGCTGTCGCTATCAATGACCACCACACGCCGTGATCCTCCAGCCAACTTTTCCTTCAACAAGTGATCGAGACGCTCGCCCAAGGACGCACCACGTTGGAAGATAAATCCCATATCGGGTGCTAATTTACGGAAATAGCCGAGCGCCTTCTCAGGCATATAGCCAATCTCCCGAAAAACTCCTGGAACACTTCGCATTGTATCCAGTGTGTCCCGCAGGAAACAATCGTACAATTCCGCAGCCTGGCTTGGAGTCAGCGGCGGACAGAGCCGTGTTTTGGTTTCTCCTGGGGCAGGTTTTTTAGCTACCACCAGGAGAGTATCCGGCTCAGCAATAATCACGTGAGAATAAGGCCAATTTTCGCCAGGCGATTGCCGTTTCCTGCTGGAGTGGCCAATTTCTGGCGAAACCAGCCATCAACACCCAGGAAGCGCCCTGCAGCCGAACCCAACATTGCCACAGAGAGTAAGACGATGGTGCCATAACTCCATTCCCATTCAAACGGGCGAGGAATGTTAGCAAGGCCGATGTAAAGTTGGAGCGAAACCAAAATGGAGACCAGACCTCCGAGCCGAGTGAATAAACCGAGCAACATGGAAAGGAATATCCAGAATTCTGCCAACCAGATTAACCAGCCAAATAATTGAATCCGTGGAATTAACAGACTATCGAGTAAAAATCCATTGAGTTCTGCCAGTGGGGTTATGTTGAGGCTGATCGTAGGTAAACCGGCTGGGCGGAGATCAGCTACCAGCACCTGGCGGGGTTGAGAGGCGTAAATTGACTCAAGGCCCATCCAAAAGCACAAACCACTGCTTTTATTGCTGTCGTAAAAGTTATCCTGTGTGGGCTTCGGAAAAGCGAAATCCGCACCACAGCCAAAACCAGGAGGTAATTTCCAAAAGAGTTGAGTAAAAAATAAATACGCCAGACCCAGACGGGCAGTAACCATGCAGATTTTATATATTCCGCCATCAAAACGAGGCGTAAGTGAATCAAAGAGCCTTAACATGTTTTCACCTCACATCACCGAAATCGAATTAGTTGCTGATCATAGGTTATGAAGTCAATTTCATGATTATAGGCTGTCCTATAGGAAGTGCGTATTTAAAGCAGCCCAGATTAGCGGATTCCGGTAGGGCAAATATGGCCAGGGCGGATGTGCCATAATCCGGCTGAATTACCTGTTGATAGAATCGCGCAACTGGATAATTAATCCCGATTTCCTTTGGTTCCAGTTCTCTTCCTTCATCAGTTACCAGTCGAAGATGTTGTGGCCCCACTTCGAGTGGATGATCACTTATTACTTCGAGGGTGAAAACGACAAGCACAAAACTCCCGCCAGTCGGTGCGATATTCTGCCCGATAGTAGATGCTTTGGCTATTTGTGTCAATCGAATGCGCAGGTCGGTATTCTCTACATTGATCGGCAAAGTGGGAGCATGCCAGCCAGCAATCAGCCTGGCATTGCCTGGAGGGGGAAACAGGCTGCCAGATTCTGGCTTACCAGCTGCTTCTCCACTGGATGTAACAGGAGCGTTTTGCGAGTCGAGTAGATTATCGAATTCCTTATCATTGAGGCTCAACTCATATGCAATCGCATCATAAACCTGCTGGTCGGTCAGCGCGCGCAAGGATTTTTCTCCACCACTACGGACAACGTCAAAGATTACCTGAGCAGTTGGATTGCGCTGCTGAAATACCTTGCCAACCAAAGGCCAATCTCTAAACTCGCTTCCGATGCGGATGCCTTCACTATTGTTCCCATGACAGCTATCAGTGGCACAACCCCGTTCATAGATTTCTTTGCCACGCAGGCGCTGTTCCGATCCGGGGGAAGTCAAAATTGGCCTGCATGCAGCTAAACCGAGAAAGGCAATGAAAAGGAATTCTGTAAGAAATATACGCATGTTTCTCTAACACAGCGATTTTCAGGCCACTATGGTTGTGCAGACATTACCAGCCCGTATCAGATCTTTGGCTGGTGCAGCCTGCCAGGCTAACTGTATTTCTTCTCCATGAAACCAGGGACAATAGTCATCGTGAGCATTCAATTTGCGGTTCAGTGCCCTGCGGCTGGCACAACCGCCCTGGCAGGGGCATTCCAAAGCATCGAGAGGAACTTCTCGAGAAGACTTAAACCATCCATCATCCACCAACCGGCTGCCCAAGCGGTACAGGTCATCAAGTTCTGGCACCAAGCCAATATTTGTAGGCCAATAAACGCATGGGATTACTTGTCCGCGAGGGGTAAAACGAATACTGGCCCGACCACACGGAGACTGAACATCGCGTAAACCCATTACTGCTCGCACGACTGGTTCGCTACACGCGATCACCAGTCCTTCTGAAAAGAGCCTCCGGTATCCTTCCCAAAACTCCTCATACTTCAAGCGGTATATCTCGGATTTTACAGCCTGGTAAACGTTAACCCGCAGGTTCACTCCATCCTTACGGGCAAGAGCAACCATCTGATCCATATGGGCATAATTCGTGCTCATCATTGTTGACAATATCGAAATTTCTATCCCCGCACTTTTGCAGCGGTCAATTGCCTGGTGAATCAACGCCCAATTCCCTTCGCCGCGCCATGCATCCTGTTGAGATTGTGTGGGAAAATCAATAGAGACTTCTACATCCTGGAAGGCTGAAAGGATTTCTTGGGGGATGGTGGTCAGAGAGTATCCATTCGACGCAATGCTCAAGCGTATGTTCCTTCCGGAGAGGTATTCAACTATTGATATGAATTCCGGATGGAGAGCATTTTCCCCCGTGCCCAAGCCCATTGAAGTGATTGGGATTGCTTGACAGATTCCCTTTACCTGCTCCAGACTCAGCGAAGATATTTGTCCGGTATCTCGATAACAATGGGCGCAGGTTAGATTACAGTCATTTGTCAACCCAATTCCAACGGAATAACCCATTCTTTATCTCCTGACCCTACTTTGAGACCACAAATCCCTTGACGATGAAATAAACGATACTGGCAAAAAATGACTGAGCCTGGATGCGGTCTTTTATCTCCTTCACCCATGCTTCCTGCTCGTCATTTGAAATTGCCCCCCCTTCACATGCGACCTGGGCGGCTCGCCAGAGAGTCTGGGTCAATCCATCTGCTTCTCTGTGAGCAATCGTCACCCAGGGATGTATCGACATGTTTTGAAGGCCGGCAGCCTGCATTTGCCGCCATAATTGCCGCCCGCTCCAATTGTTACCGCCATGATGATCGCTCCGCCACTGTAGCAATCGTCGAGTTTGTTCCCTGTTTGGATGATCTACAGTGATTGTATCGAAATCCCAATCCATCACCAAGACCCTTCCCCCCGGCTTTACTACTCGTACCATTTCGCGTATAACTTGTTCAGGTTCTGAAACGTGCAACATCAGTCTTGCTGCAAAAGAACAATCAAAACATGCGCTGGAATGTGGTAGGGCTTCAGCCATGGCTGTCTCGAATTGTATCTTCCCGTTTACGCCTTCAAAAGAGGCATACTTTTGCGCCTCGAAAGTCATTTCAGGTGAGATATCCAACCCTACTATACAACCATTGGGATTAATAAACGGCGCCAGCAACCGGCATAAGACGCCGCTGCCGCTGCCTACCTCCAGCAACTTTTCGCCGGATTTAACCGCCAAAACTTCACATAGCCTCTGGTTGACCTCACGATAATCCGGCAGACGCGCTCGTTCTTCAAGAATTGCAGCCATCATCGCAATATCCTTATGGCTGGCTTTTGAAGGGTTTGCCCACGAATTGAAGTGGCTCATAGATCCATTTTTGGTTAGCTCAGCCATGCTTTTTAGCAGCCAAATCCGCTAATGAATTCGCAGTTCATAAGTAAGGATAGACTTTCACAGCTGGTCAAGCACATCACCATACCTCTAGACAGGTTCGTTTTTTTTGATTTCGCCGGCCTGATTGATTATAGATATTTGGATTGGTTTCACCTCAGTTGAGATTATTGCCAGCTAATTTAACATGAACCTGTCAACAAATATCAGTGATAGTAGAGGTGAGATTTTGAACTCGATGGCAGCAATCAGATTTTGAGCTATTGCAAAATGGAAGGTTACTGAAAAATAATACTTACCAGATACCGGTTTCCGAGTATAACATACGATCTCCAATAAGAATTTTGCGACATAAGTGTTAAGAAATTGGTAATACTTTCAATTTTCTTTATCTAGGTTTTGTTCTATTCCAACTTAGTGCGCTGAGAATTTAGCCGATTTCCTTAAGTATAAACCTCTCCAATTTAATTGGCTTTCAACTCCCAAAGATGCCCAACGGAGTTGAGTAAATCAAGATATTTTTGATAGGAAGGCAAGTACTTCTTGAGCGACTTCTTCCGGTTGTTCCATCATCACCATATGACCGGCGTGGGGAATCAGTTTCAGGACTGATCTCTCAAGGTGGTCTGCTAGGTATTGGGCCTCCCTGCACGGTGTCATCTTATCCATCTCTCCGCACAACACCAGGACAGGCTGTCTGATCTGGTCAAACCGGTCGGTTACATCAAAAGCGGCACATGCCAAAAAATCACCATACATGACACCCTGGCGAGTTTCTGTCAAACGTTGTTCTACCAGCTCTACCAGTCTCTTGGGGGTTTCATCGCAAAATGACCACGACACTGTTTTCTCAATTGCATTCAGGAAAGTCGTCTGGCTGCTGTATTCCTCGAGCAGGGCAGGATTCACTTTCAATCGTGAGCCTGCACCTATAAGAACCAGACCAGACGGAATTTCCGGAAAATCTAATGCCAGGGAAAGAGTGATCGCACTGCCAAGTGAGTGTCCGATGAGGATTGCCTTACTCACACCCACCGCTGCCATCCAGTTTACAATTGCTTCCGAATAAGCCTGGACTGATTGGCGGCCAATCCCAGTAGATTTTCCATGCCCTGGTAAATCCAGGGCATAAACACGAAAACCGTGCAACCGCCTCAGCTGCGCTGGCCAGGACAGGTAATTCCCCCCTGCGCCGTGAATCAATACCACTGCCTTCCCCTGCCCCTCATTGCTACCATCATAAAGGTGAAAATGAATATCCGCGAGTACTGGCATTGGTATTCAGGCAGGGCATAAGAATACCAGAAAACAGCAGGAAACCAGTTATTAAATTATATCAATCTGCGTAATTGGTCGGCAGCTTCTTCCGTGAGCGGTATTACGACTTGAATCTGCGTTCCCTTGCCTGGAGTCGATTCAATATGCAGGACACCGTTGACTAATTCGCTGCGTTCCCGTAAATTAACCATACCGAGGCTGCCCCGCTCATGATAGGTTGAATCGATGGCGCTCACATCAAAACCGACACCATCATCTTCGATTTCCAATAAACACAGCTCATCTTTCAACAGCTTCAACCGCACCCAGATATGTGGAGCCTGCGCATGTTTCCTGGCATTGGTTACCGCCTCTTCGGCGATGTAAAAAACGATCGCCTGCTTGGTCATTTCAAGCAGGTCGACCAATCGCAGATCTGCCTGGATGGTAACATCCTGGCAGTACGTCTCGCGCACCTTCTCTGCCATCGATTCGAGCGCAGCGACCAGACCCTGTGATTCAAGCACCAGGGGGCGCAGGGTGAACAGCATGTGCCGGATTTCCTTGGTTGTCCTGCGCGCCATATCTTCAATCTTGAATAATTCTTCAGCTGCAGCCTTGGCATCCCGTTCCATCAGCCTGCGGGCGAAATTCACCCGCATGGCTATAGCAGCAATCGATTGGGTTGGCCCGTCGTGCAGGTCTCTGGCCATTTTCTTGCGCGCTTCCTCCTGTATGTCCATCATGCGTTCTTTTTCCTGCTCCAGATCACTGTATAACCGGGCATTTTGCATCGCGATCATCGATTGATTGCCCACGATATCCAGCAATTCGCGCCTTTCAACATTAAAAAAATCGCTCTCAGGGTGAACAAAAAGCATCACGCCAAAGGTTTCCAGTCCGGCGCGCAGCGGGATGCAGTATCCTGAAAGGCATTCGTGGAGGGAGATAAAATGAGCAAGCTCGGCATCTTTATTCACATCCCGAGCTAATGTGGGCTTCCCTGCTTCAATCGCCCTGCTTACCAATCCCAGGGATCCGCGAATCGAGATTCGGGCATCAGACGGAAGAAAACGCCTGGCTGCGGCTAAATATAGCTCGGGGGAGGGATCGTCACCGGCGCGGAACAGCAGTACTGCGCTTTTCAATTTATCGGCTGGGGCGTTAAGCTGCATCAATGTGCTGGTGCTCAAATCGAGTGCGGTTTCTAAAACCCTCTCATAATTCAAGGTTGAGCTCAAAGAGGAGATCAAATTGTAGATCAACCTCTGGCGCAAGCGTTCTGAACCCGGATGGCCTGGAACAGCGGCGGATTTTTCTGGTTGAGGGGTGGGCCGCCGGTTCCGGGTGTAGGCAAAGGCTGATCCGATCCCAAAATAAATCAGCCAAACAAGAGCAGCAGAGATCAAAGCTGTATCAAGCGATCCATTGGATAAAGCCAACCAACCCAGTATTAGCGAGTTGGCTCCTGTAACGACCAGTACGCCCGGCCAGCCATAATAAATCGAGGCGGAAATCAACGGAAGCAGCCCAACAAAACTCAAGTTTATTCCCTGGTCCTGGCTGAACACCAAAAGAAAGAAAGCAAACAGCGAATCACCAGCCACACTGATTGCCTGTAAAAATGGAGGCTCTTGCCTGTTCTGGCCAACAAATGCCAGAGTAAGCCCATTTCCGGCTGCAAGAACGGCCATCAGCACGGTGATGTTCAAGGGCCAGTTCAAACCCATGTTTAATACCAGCCAGACTGCAAGTCCCCCAAAAAACAACATCCGGATTGTGATAACTGTCCAATCGACGCGATACGCGGGCCTGACCTTTTGCATGTGAAATGAATAATAACTGAATTTGACCCCCAGGCAAGATAATTCCCTGTATCGCTATCGGTTCAGTAAGGTTTTTAATCTCGGTATGGCTGACCTTACCGCGTGTGCGCGGTGGCTGACCAGGTTCTTGTTTTCTAGGTCTAATTCTGCCATAGTTAAACCAATCCCCTCGAGCAAGAAGATCGCATCATACCCGAACCCATTGTGACCGCGTTCTTCAGGAATAATCTCACCCCGGCATTCGCCTTCTGACAGGAAAACCTCACCCCTGGGATCCACCACGGCGACCACGCAGTAGAAACGAGCTTCCCAGGGAGGAGGATATGAAGCCAGCCGTGAAATCAATAAAACCCTGCGATCGGCATCCGTTGCACCCGGGTGGGAGGAAAAGCGTTTCGAGTGTAAACCTGGTGCGCCGTTCAATGCCTTCACTTCCAATCCAGTGTCGTCGGCAAGAGCCGTCAGTCCCGTTGCGCGGGCATAAGCTGAAGCTTTTAGAGCCGCGTTTTCAGCGTATGTCTGCCCGCTTTCTTCAACATCGAATTCCAGTTCCAGAGATTCTGGTGTCACTATCCGCGCGGCCAATTCACTCAGCAGGTGGCTGATTTCAACAATTTTCCCCTGGTTATTGCTGGCAATCAATAATTCTCCCATCCAATCTCCGTTATTACTCCTCACCGAATCTTTCATCCAACCCACATGTTATAATCTGGTCGTTGTCACAGAGTTAATTTGAATTTTAATCCGGTTAGCATCGCTGTAGCAGACCCGGATTCCGCAAAATAAAACAGTGACCGACTCACTAAACCTCCTGCGGCTCAACGTCGGTTTTATTATCCATCAGACCGTTGGTTACAGCCGCGATTTCCCTTTTGATGTCCCAGCCATTCGCCTGCAGCCAGACCTCGACCTGCTGGATTTCAATGGCCGAGTACGAGTGACGCGCACCGCACAGGGTCTGCTGGTCCAGACAACCATGAAAGCATCTATCCCCACAGAATGTGTGCGCTGCCTGTCCGGGTTCATCCAGCCTTTAGAAATCGATTTCACCGAATTGTACGCCTTTTCGCTCAACTCCGTGACTGATTCAGGCTTGCTGGTTCCCGAGAACGGCAAATTGGATCTGTCGCCGCTCATAAGAGAAGAAATGCTCCTGGCAGTGCCCATCAAGCCGATCTGCCGGCCAGACTGCAAAGGGTTATGCCCGGTTTGTGGAGAGAATTTGAATGAGACTCGCTGCAATCATGGTCACGAGAAAGTTGATCCTCGCCTGGGTGATCTGAAATCTCTGCTTGACAAATATAATACCCCGCTTTAGACTTGGGCACATTGTGATGATTATTACATCAATCCGGTTGACAGAATTTCATAAAACTCATTTGTGGGCAGGGGTGTCCAACATGGACATGCGCAATCCTGCCTGCGATCGGGCAGCTGGCTCGCGGAGGGATTGTGGTTGAAAATCCGCGGTAAAGAGAGCAAAAAGGCTGTCCACTTAAGGGCAGCCTTTTTGTTTTGGCGGAATACTCGAGGGTTGAGCATTCAATTTGCACATAATCCCTGGTTAGAATAAGTTTGGAGGTGTGGTATGAATAAATATGTGCTCGTTGCAGTTGCCTGGCCGTACGCCAATTCTGATATTCACGTAGGCAATATCACCGGCTCGTATCTGCCGGCGGACGTATTCGCCCGTTATCACCGGCTGTCTGGTAACAACGTATTAATGGTATCTGGATCGGATGCACATGGTACTCCGGTGACGGTGGCAGCTGATTCACAAGGAGTTACTCCCCAGCAGGTTTACCAGAAATACCATGCTGGCTTCCTCGAATTATTTCAAAAGCTCGGCCTGACTTACGACCTGTTCACCAGCACCCATACTCAGAACCATTTCAAAGTTGCTCAGGCGATCTTTCAGGCGCTCAGGCATAATGGTTTTCTTTATACAGAAAGCGAGACGCAGTGGTTTGCCCCTGCACAGGTTCGTTTTCTTCCCGACCGCTATGTGGAAGGAACGTGCTACATCTGCGGATTCGAAAACGCGCGCGGCGACCAATGCGACAATTGCGGCAGCCTGCTCGATGCCAGGCAAATCATCGATCCGCGCTCGAAAATTGATGGCACTACACCTGAGCTGCGCGAGACCGAGCACTTCTACCTGGACCTGGGCGCGTTGGAACCAGCGATCGTAGAATTCTTGCAGGTTCGAGAGAGCTATTGGCGGCCGAATGTGCTGCGCCAATCTCTCGGGCAGATCCAGGCAAATGGCCTGCACGGCCGGGCAATAACCAGGGATCTGGATTGGGGCATTCCGGTGCCGGTCGAGAACTGGCAAGGGAAATGCCTGTATGTCTGGTTCGAAGCCGTGATTGGCTATCTTTCTGCAGCCATAGAATGGGCGCAGCTGAGCAAGGATTCGCAGGCCTGGGAAAATTGGTGGCTGAATTCCGAATCCCTGACTTATTATTTCATAGGCAAAGACAACATCCCCTTCCATGCCGTTATCTGGCCGGCGCAGCTGATCGGGGTAGGTGATTGGTTTGGCAGGCTCTTCTTCGACCGGGCTGGAACGCGCTTAACCTTGCCGCATGACGTGCCGGCAAATGAATTCTTGAACCTGGAAGGCCAAAAAATCTCGGGCAGCCGCAATTGGGCGATCTGGGGCCTGGATTTCCTTTCACGCTTCGATCCTGATCCGTTACGCTATTACCTGATCGCCAACATGCCGGAAAGTAAAGATACCGATTGGGACTGGGAGGATTTTGTGCGGCGAAACAACGACGAGCTGGTAGCCACATGGGGGAACCTGGCAAACCGCGTCCTGGCCTTTGCCTATAAGAACTGGCTGGGACAGGTGCCGGATCCGGGTGAGCTGCGCTCTACTGACCTGGATATATTGCATACTGTCGAAGCAGGATTTAACAGCGTTGGGGATCTACTCCAGGCAGTCCGGCTCCGCATGGCATTACTGGAAGCTTTGCGCCTGGCTGGTGAGGTCAACAAATACCTGGATCAGGCAGCTCCCTGGTTTGAGGTCAAAACAAATAAACAAGGCGCTGCTAAAACTATATTTACTGCATTAAAAGCAGTCGATTCACTGAAGATCCTTTTCTCCCCTTTCCTGCCTTTCAGCAGCCAGCAGCTGCATGCAACTCTCGGCTATTCAAAGCCATTATTTGGCGAGCAATATACTGAAAGCATCGTGGATGAGCTGGGTGAGCATACAGTTCTGCGCTATAAGCCTGCTCCTTCAAATGACCAGTGGCATCCGAGCCAATTACAACCAGGCCAAACGCTTTCCCAACCAGCTCCCCTTTTCCGCAAGCTGGAGCCAGAAGTTGCGGAGCAAGAACGCCAAAGATTGAGGCGGGCTTAATATCAGATACTGCTGCGAAATTCCGTTTAAAAAAAAATTCCGAGCATGGCTCGGAATTTTTTTTATGGTCGAATATGCAAGACTAATAACTGGTGCTGGTCTGCATTTGCATGGCAGCCGTAGCCTGGTTGTAAGCCTGGCCGTAGAAATGGGCATTAACCGCCATCGCATAAGCAAGTGTCAGGACCACGCCGATGAAGCATAGAATTATTCCCAGTCCAGCGACAATTCCCGTAACCAATGTTGCCAGCACAACAATCAAGTATGCTGATGGAGCAGCGCGCACCAGACCAAACACCTCGCGGAAGCGGAATGCTGCACCCAGTTCATCACTGGCGGCAAATTTCCCGTACGCCGCAGGCAGGACCAGGGCTAAAAGGATTGCATAGATGAAAATCACACAAGAGAAACACAACGTGACCACCATTATAATGGAGTTCAGCGTATCATCACCGCCATTACCGCCAATCACAGGAACCAATCCCTGGCAGACACCGAGCAGGATAATCGGTAAAGCATACACCAGCCCGATGACGAAAGATTTCAATCCTCTTACGGTGTGCCCGCCAAAATCTGCCCAATCCGGCAATGGGTTGGGATCGTTTTGGATCACTCTACGGGTAACTTCGAGGCTCCAGCCCATCACGATGAGCTGTCCAATGAGAGGTATCAGGCTTACCAGCGCGGCAATGCCGATCTTCTTCAGCCAATCCTTATCTTCAAAAACATAGGTGAATGCCTTTCCGAATTCCATAGTTTCCTCCGATTCTAGGTATGAGAATATAAATCCACAGGTGTAACTTCGACGTATCTTATCAGATTTTTAGGATTTTGCGCAAAAATCCCCTTAATCTCACCCCGAAAATCGGTCCATTCCGACCCGCTTCAGATACCAGCGGCTCTCAGACTTCACATACAGCAGCTCGAAGACTCGCTCGAGCGGCACCATGACCAGGAAATGTTGCCCAGAATCATCCTCCCAGCGCCTTCCAATCGCATCCACATGGTAATTTCGCCCTTCTCGCTTGAAACTGAGCGGATCGATCTGACACTGCTCGTTGAACCTGGCAATTACCTCGACCGATTCCATCACAGCTGCTCATAAACCTTGTAAGTAATCCACTAACAAATGCAGGAGCTGTTCCGCAGAGTACTCTTTATTCTGAATTCGGTCGCCTTCCCAGGCATACGACCAGGCTTCCTCGAAATCCTCCACGCACAAACCGATCCATGTCAATCCAACCGGCTTACCGGGCATTCCGCCGCCAGGACCTGCGATCCCGCTGACAGCCATGCCGATGTCGGCCATGAGTGCGCGTCGTGCCCCGCGCGCCATCTCGATCACCGTCTCGCGGCTGACTGCTCCGTTTTTCTCCAGAGTATCCCAGCTCACACCCAGCAGGCTTTCCTTGGCCTCATATGAGTAAGCGACAATGCCCCCGACAAAATAATCCGAAGAGCCTGGCACATTGGTGATCCGGTGCCCCACCAGCCCGCCGGTGCAGGATTCAGCCACCGCCAGGCTTAAACCACGCTTGCGAAGCAGAGCGCCGATTTTTACTTCCAACACTTCCTCAGGCATGCGGCTATTATAACTGCTTTGAATTTTCCCCCTCGGCACCAATCCTAGCGAGTCTCGGTCACTTTGTGGATAGTGCGCGGCTGGTCCGGATCCAACCCGCGCGCCCGGGTCAGGTGGTACGCAAACATCTGTCCAGCTATGATGCCTATCAGCGGGGATAACCACTCCGGGATTCCACGCGGTAAAGGCATCGGTGTTTGAGCGAGATTCAATGCTTCTTCCTGGTCCGAAATTACCACCAGCTCTGCCAATAATTCCCCGCGCAAGCGCCTCAGCAGAGACAGGACATCCTTGTAGACCATTCCAGCGGGTGCCACGGCCAGGACTGGAAAACCGCGCTCCACCATGGCCACCGGACCGTGCAGGAAATCTGCCGTAGAATACGGTTCAGCAACAATATATGCCAGCTCTTTTAATTTGAGCGACCATTCGAAGGCGGTGGCGTAGTTATAACCCCTGCCAATCACCGCACAATGGCTCATGAAGCGGTAGCGTTCCGATGAGCCTGCCAGTGATGCATCAAGCTCCAGGGCCTGTGCCGCCCAATCCGGAGTCCTGTTTAGCTCACCGAACAATGTATCATCTTTTCGGAGAGCGACTGCCAGCATGGCGATAGCCATCAGCTCTGCCGTGTAAGTCTTCGTGGCCGCCACCGCAGTCTCGGTGCCGGCCTGGATGTCGATAATATAATCCGCGGCCTGGCCTAAAGCCGAGTCCGGTGCATTGGTTATTGCCAGGCACCGGCAGCCCTGCCGGTGTCCTTCCTTCAGCACGCTGATGATATCGGGTGATTGGCCGGATTGTGATATACCGACCACCAGTGCTTCTCTTAAAGACGGGGGCTGGCTGTACATTGTAAATAGTGAAGGAGCTGCCAGTGCCACAGGCAGACCATTCATGGAACCCCATAAATAGTTGGCGTATCTGCCGGCATTGTCGGAGGTGCCGCGCGCCGCCAGGAAAATGTAACCCGGCGCCAGGGATTGGATTACTTCTGCAATGCGGCGGACATTGTCCATCTGCCTATCCAGCAGATCTCGCATAATGTGCGGTTGTTCAAAGATTTCAGTGTGCAGGGTCAAGGAGAAAATACCTCACGCGCAGCAAGATTATATTACACACTATCTTGAATTAAAGCAGACGACCGCCATTCCTGATCGGCAGTCGTCGCAAGGTGTGACTCGCCCAAGTCATCACGACTTGCATTCTAGCGCAGAATTCTTAAAAAGCACCTTTCACGCGCGCAAAGCTTGCGGAACTGCAAAGGTCAATCATCTTGATGACCAAGCGGAAATTCTTTGCTGTTTTCTGGTAGTTTCCTTATAACAAGGGCGGCTGAAATACTTTATTCTGGTTTTTGCCAGCCCGCTCTTCCAGGTAATCGAACAAATTCGAATAAGATACTGGCAAGGGGTATGGAAGGAGGTGAGCTCCCATATTACTCAAAAGCTGGTTTCCCTCCGGCATACTGGCGTGATCCAGGACAAAGACCGGAGTCCACCCAGATCGCAATGCTTCGCTCGCACCTGCCCACGTCCCACCTTTCTGTGCGTCGCTGGCGATAACGATCGCGAAATCCGCCAGCGCATAGATCAACCTGTTGCGCCCCATCGCAGCTCCTACGCTAAAACCTGCTTCTGGGTGATAGGAACTCATCACGCACATATCTCCCCGGCTGATGGCTGACCGGTATTCTGAGATCCGGATGGCTTTCGTCAGGCTGTCTGCCAATAGGCCCACAACAAAACCGCGATTATCCAGGGCAGCCTTCATGCTGATAGAATCCACACCACGTGCTCCACCTGAATACAGCACTTTTCCCAGCAGGCCGCAGGCATTTCCCACCAGCTTTGCACAATCTTCACCTGTCTGGTCGAGATTCCGGGATCCCACCACTGCAATACCGGGCTGCCCGACCAGCTCCAGGTTCCCGGCATAGAACAGCACTGCTGGAGCACTTCCCGCCAGGCGTTCACGCAGCCGGGTCGGGTACACTCGATCCACACGTGTAATTGGGTGAATGCCAAGTAAAGCCAGTCTTTCCAACTCTATTGCCAGTCCTCCGCCCCTATCCAGCAGATATGCCAGGCGCTGTGCTTCGCTTTCTTTAATTTCTAGATCACGGCTCAGGTCGCCGGCTGTAAGGCCTAACATTCCGCCGGGCGAAGCCAGTGATGAGGCAGCGATCTTTAATGCCAGTGGATTCCATTCCCTTAAGGTTAACGGCGTGAACTCAGGTGTTTCCGGCAGTGCCAGGTGCGAACACAGCAAGAGCACGACTTCTGAATCCAGACTCAGTGTCATACGTAGACTCCCAGGGGAATCGATTACGTCGATATAGGGTGATCTGTCCAATAAATTTTATCACTGTCGTGTTAAAATATTCTTGGTTCTCTGACTCAAATTTTAACGACAAAATCCGAGTCAAATGTCGCCACCACTGCTGGATCATCTCAACACCACTTTTGGATTCGATTCATTTCGACCCGGTCAGCAGGAAGCGATCAGTACTCTGCTAGGTGGTAGAAATGCTGTAGTAGTCATGCCAACCGGTGCAGGAAAATCGCTCGTTTTCCAATTTGTTTCAACCTTGCTGGATGGTATCACCCTGGTGATCTCCCCGCTTATCGCCCTGATGCAGGACCAGGTGAACGGCTTGAATCGGCGCGGCGTTACGGCTGCATTCATCAACAGTGCCTTATCCGTCACTGAACAAAACCGGCGCCTGAACGAGCTCAAGCAGGGGAAGTTAAGATTGATCTATATTGCTCCTGAAAGGCTTCGCAACATGGGTTTTCTGGAAGCTGTGAAATCGCAGAAAGTTAGCCTGCTGGCAGTAGATGAAGCACACTGTATATCGGAATGGGGGCACGATTTCCGACCAGATTACCTGCACATTGCGCAGGCACGTGAGATGCTCGGAAACCCATTAACTATCGCCCTGACTGCGACAGCTACACCGAAAGTACAATCCGATATCAGTACTCTGCTGAAAATGGGAGACACAGCCACAAGAATAGTAACCGGTTTCAACCGTTCAAATCTCAATTTGACAGTCGAGTACACCAAAGGTTTTCCCAACAAACTTAAGTTCGTACACCAGCAGTTAACGGGCGCAAATCATGCTGCTGGAATCATTTATACCGGGACTCGCCGCGAGGCTGAGGAAGTGGCCGAGTTCGTATCCACGGTGATTCGCATGCCGGTCGGGTATTATCACGCGGGCCTGCCTGCAGAAGAAAGAACCCGCGTTCAAAATGCATTCCTCTCATGCAGTACAAACATCATCGTAGCAACCAATGCATTCGGAATGGGGATCGACCGCGCCGATGTTCGCCAGGTAATCCATTTTAATCTTCCAGGTTCTTTAGAAGCTTATTACCAGGAGGCAGGACGCGCCGGACGGGATGGAAAACCAGCCCAGGCGACGTTGATATACGATCCGCAGGACCGCGCCTTACAGGAATTCTTCATCAATTCCAGTTTTGTATCCTCAGCGGATATGAAAGCAATTTACCATGCTATCTGGAGGGAACCTCCCAATAGACAGCTCAAAGCAAATAGTACTGGCTCAGAAACTTCCACCTCATTGGATGAAATTTCTGCGCATTCAAGTCTTCATCCAGTTCAGATCAGAGTAGGCATATCAGGCCTGGAGAGAGCCGGGGTGTTGGAACATCTCGGTGACACGGGGACCAGAATGTATTTCCGCGAGGGCACATGGGACCCGAAAAAAATTGAGAGTGCCGTCCAGGATAGTAGAATCCATATCCTGCACCGGTGGAGCCAGCTGGAAAGGATGATCCATTATGCGGAAGCGAATACCTGCCGCCGGGCGATCATTCTTCAACACTTCGGCGATCATGGGCCAGCGGAAGCGGAAAATTGCTGCGATAATTGTATTCAAAGAACCGCGCAACTCACCGATAGCACTAACCGAGAAACAGCCCTAAGCCTGGATTCATCCCCGGAAACTAGCAGCGCCTCACCAGGTGACTTCACAGAAATGGGTTTACGCGAACGTGTCCCATTAATCATTCTGGATTGCGTCCGGTGTTCGAAAATTAAACTCGGGAAAAGAAAAATCGTTAAAATTCTACACAGGTCAAAAGCACGTGACATCAAGTTATACCACTATGACCGCAATACCCATTATGGCGAACTAGAGGCGATCAAGGAAAGCGATCTTGAAGAATTCATAGATCAACTGATTCAATTGAGATATCTGAAGACAATTGGCGGAAAATTCCCAGTGATCTCGCTTACACCTGCGGGAGAAATTGCCATTAAGCGGAATACTCTTATCACGTTGAAAATGCGAAAAAGTTTATCCCCGGAGACCTTCACCAGAAAAAATGCGCAATCGAAAGCCGGAGGCACCGTCGAATATACGAAAGAGCTTTTGAACAAAGGATTGTCCCCCGAATTGATCGCCAGTGAGCGAGGATTAGCTTTGACTACGATCTACAGCCACTTCGCTATTCTACTGGCGAAGGGAAGGATCAACCTTGCTCAGGTCGTCCATGCCGATTTACAAGCGAGTATCAACACCGCTATCGAACAGGTAGGTTCTACCGATTTATTGACGCCGATCCGGGAATTACTACCCAGCGAGATCAATTACGGCATGATCCGCTGTGTGATTGCAGCTCGGAAGTCTGGAGCGCATAAGGCTGCGCTGGCGAACATAGAGATCGAGGATTTCCTGAATAAATCGCATCCTCGCCACCTTATAGGCGTATGGCAGTCAGGCTGGTCGCTTGGCTTCCACAGCCAGTTCTCCGGCGATCAATGGTCTCGAAGCAGGGTCGGCGATCTCGTGTATCGCTTGAAATACCAATCAGATCGCAGTGTATTATCCGAATTAGTCGAAATCGCTCATGAACTTTTCAGTCAACATCCAGAATTAATTGAAGTCGACGCCATACTACCGGTGCCATCTACATCCAACCGCGCATTTGATCCGGTATTGGCATTTTGTGATGCGCTGTCAGAAAGAATAGAAAGACCCGCTATTGCTGTTTTGCGGAAAACGAGAGCGACTCTTCCACAGAAAGAAATGAAGACCATGGCACAGAAACGCAACAATGTGGCCGGGGCTTTTTCTCTCAATGAAACCCTGAAAGGAAAACGCATTTTGCTGGTCGATGATCTGTTTGATTCCGGAGAAACACTGAACGAGATCACAAGACTGTTAATGAGAAGTGGGATAAAGAGCGTGTGTGTTCTCACCCTCACCTCTACCATCCATTCCGATGCCTGAGATTTTGCTCTGCCCTCATTTACCTCAATGAGCTGGCGTATCATCACTCGCGTGAATTTGAGATCATTATTCCAGGTTCAGGACACCGTCGCCTAATTCAGGCGGCGTTCGCGTCGCCACTGTTTGATATATGCACCCGGACGCTTCCAAAAACTGAGGCGGGCAGGGTCGATTTTATATCTCACCAGCTGGCGGCGGAAAGCATTAGCAAGCTGGTCTGCCAGTCGGTTAAGACGGATAGGACTTTCCAGCTCAGCCGTGGTGCGCACCAGCAGGGCTGCCAGCTCCTTTTCAGTAAATTTCGGGTCTGATCCGACGCGCGCGGCGTATTCTTCGTGCTGTCCAATCTGGTCGTAGGCGCCCCCACTGGCAAATTTCAAAACCGTCAGGGCTGGTACAAGCACGAACCGTTTGTCTTTGAATTGTGCTCGGCGGAAATACTCCGCACGAGGGATAGAGTCGGTTTCGTGTGGCAGCTTCCAAAAACCGATTTCATCCACGATCGAGCGGCGGTGCATAATAACCGAGGCTTCCGGTGGGCGAGCGGCATGCGGGTAAATTGGAATATCGGCATAAGCTGGAGCCCAGGGTAGCACCCATTCCATCAAGCTATACGCAAAATCCGCCTCGCCATTTTCCAGCATGGTTACCAGTAGCTGGAGATGGTCCGGCAGCCAGATATCATCATGATTCAGGTAGGCGATATATTTCCCTCGAGCACGCTTTAAACCTTCATTGTGCGGGACAGATTGATAACCCGAGTTCTTTGGAAGGTTATACCAATGCAACCGAGGATCATTGAATGACCCCACTACCTGTGCACTATTATCGGTGCAGCAATCACCAATCACCCACACTTCGAAATCCTGGAAGGTTTGCCACCGCACGCTCTCCAGAGCAAAGCGCAGCGTGACTGCTTTGTTATAAGTAGCTATCAGCACAGAGACTAACGGAGGGAGCGGCTCTGGTCTCATTGGCTGCGTACCCTCGTCGTTCAGGATTGGCATGCCAGCCAAAAAGTCTCAAACCTGGGATCAGACAGCTCATAGGCAATATCCTCGAGAAGGATTTTTTCATCCTTCCTGATATCGCGCCTTAAGATCACATCTTCCGCCAGGCAGATGGGTAATCCAGGATGACTTTGGTTGTCTGCGCAGTTCTCGATCAATCCGTAGGCCGAGTATCCGCCGATTCCATCCAGAACATCCCCCTGGTGCAGGTCTTTTTTAGCATAGGCATACACATTGGTCATGAACCCGCAAGTTGGCTGTAAAACCGGCCAACCATCCAGGTAGGCTTCCGCGATACAGGCCATTCCCTCGATATGGCCAAGATGGTAGGGGCGGTGAAACACATAATATGGTCCCGGTCCAAGCCGGCACGGATACCAACCGAGAGTTTCCTTCTGGTGCGGATGGTCATTGAAACCCACCACAAAGACTCCACCGGACGGGTATGCCCCTTGCACATAATCCACCAGCGGATTGTTACCATCCCATAGAGTATGAAAGTCAAAATACTGAAAGACATCATAGATATCCTTGACACGCGGACCAAGCATGCCAGGAACCAATGTCCGACCGCCGATGGAGTTTCCAATTAATGCCATCTCAATACACAACTTGGTGCCGTCGGTGTATGAAGCGCACATTTTAGGATCCATGAAGCGTTTTTCAGCTTCAGGAACAATGTCGGTCGGGTTGCTGTAGCGATCAAGGTAACCCTTCATATTTCCCGCCAGCACCGGTTTAAAACCCCATAACTCGATTTCATTGATCAGGCGTTTGAGAACCGTGTGCTGGTCGCCATCCGCGCTGGTGTAAACCACCCCTTCCCGTTCTGCCTGTTTCAACAGATAAGGGCCAAATATCAAATCTGCCTCGGAATTCATCATGACCACATGCTTGTGATGGGCGATGGCGTGCAGGGCAAAGAGCGAACCACTGGTGATGGAGCTGGTAGAATCTACCAGCACGTCCACCATTTCACATTGAGCTACCAGGTTACCATCACCACATACGGGCAGGCTGCCTCCCTCGATTGCGGCGAGCATACCCACCTGGGTCTCCACAATATCGTACTCACGCCCCAACCGGGCAGACCAGGCAGCTGCACATTCCAGGTGAATATCGGCAATTGCAACGCACTCCATACCCGGCGTGGTGCTGATCTGGTAAACAAGCCCCCTGCCTATATTCCCAACCCCAATCACCCCCACTCTTATCTTTTGAGGTAATCTACGTAATCGGGAAAGTAGATCAGTCATCCAGGCTTCGCTCCGAGTCCCAAAATATGCATGGCATGGCAGGCTGTTGATCGCATCTGAGATTAAAGAATGGGAAGAACATTGGGTGTTCCTTGTAGAATATAGTGTTCAAGTATATTAGAATTGTACCTAATAACCTGATATTGCTTCCTTCCTTCTATCCCATTAATCTGGAAGCAGGCATTGAGTATGCCAGGAAATTCCCTCGACTGCTATTTTCTCTAAATGCTCGTTTGTGAAGTGAGAATTTCAATAGTATCAACCAACCATGTTGCTTCCATTTCTGGTTGGTAGACCAGCAAAATATTGTTGAGCCTTTTTTCCGAAATTACGGCAATAGTGTAGAAAATCAGATACCTCCCGAGGATCAAATTCGGGAGGTGTCTGATGATTCAAGTTATATTCGGGATAAGATAATCAAAATTCTCTTACCAGCTTACAGTAACGGAATTGGAGCATATGCTGGTTCCGGCCTGGCACACTTTATAGGTCGCTGATGTGCCTTTGCCGAGTGGGCCATCGGTATAGGCGCCGTCGTTGGCGGTTGTGGTGATCCGGCTCCCATTGCGGTAAACATCCACATTCGCCGATGTCGCTCCGCTCCACACCAGGTCGGCATATTTTGCGGTGCTGACCCTGTATGCCGTGACGCTCAGGGTGATGCCACCTCCGCCGCCGCTGCTCACGGTTACACTCTTGGTGACGCTGGACGTGGCCCCGTCATCATCCCTCACAGTCAGGCTAACTGAATAGGTGCCGCTGGCCGCATAGGTATGCGAGGGATTCTGAGCCGTAGAGCTGGGTTTGGCGCTGAAGTTCCAACTCCAGGAAACGATAATCCCATCCAAATCACTGCTGGTGCTGGTGAAGTTGGCCGTCAATCCAGACGTGGTGAATGTAAAGTCAGCAATCGGCGGCTGGTTAGGCTCACCTCCCCCCCCGCCAGGGATCAGGACTGGATTAAACAGCGTGCTGTTGCTCACGTCCAGCAGGGGTTCTTTAATGCCATCACCGGAATCATCGGTATAGTTGAGATTGCCAGCGCTTTTTACCTGATTGTATAAATTGAAAACGTCGGTAGAATTGTTTGGATTACTGCGGCTGGCCAGAATGGCCAGGGCACCAGCCACATGCGGGCTGGCCATGGAAGTCCCGCTGTACGTGCCTGTTCCGCCTCCTTCGACCGGTAAGGTGGAGAGGATGCATACACCTGGAGCAGCGATATCGACTGCAGAACCCCAGTTGCTGAAATCAGCCAGGGTATCATCCTGGTCTGTTCTGCAGGTGGAACCAGCGAGCCCACCAGGGACACCGTTGAAGTCAGCCAGAGCACTGACCGTCATGACGTTGTTGAAGGCGGCCGGGCTGAAGTTGCTGGCATTTGCGTCTGAATTACCGGCGGATACTGCAAAGGCTACTCCCGCGTTTACCGCTCCCTGGATGGCATCATACTCGGCCTGGCTGTAGCCGCTGCCGCCCAGGCTCATGTTAGCGACTTCGATAGTCGTTGCGTTGGCTGCCACCCAGTCGATGCCGGCGATGACCCAGGAGCTAAGGCCGCTGCCTTGCGAGTTGAGTACTTTTACAGCCCATACTCGTGCGCCGGGTGCCACTCCTACCACGCCGGAGCCGTTGTCGATAGCACCGATGGTCCCCGCCACATGCGTGCCGTGGGAGTTATCGTCGTCACCGCCGGAAGAACAGCCACTCCCACCCTTGACAGAAACAATGCAGTTCACTCCGCCAACGACATTTAGATCGAGTTGCTGGAAATCCACACCTGTATCGATCACGGCCACATCTACATCCACGCGCCAGTCGTCTGTGGCGTCGATATCCAGGTTGGTGTTAGTGTCGGCAAAAATACGCTGGATCCCGGTTGGTGTGGTTTGAGCATCAACCGTGCGCAGCATATCCTCAACCACATAAGCCACGCGTGGGTCATGCTGCAGCGCATTAAGCCTTCCGGCAGGGACCAGCGCAGACATTCCCTTCAAGGCATGCTGGTACGTAAAACCAGGCTGCAATCCGTACGCCTGCGCCATATCAGGTACGTTCGCCTGAACATTTATCGAGTCTTTAAAAACGATGATGTAAGATTGAGAAGTTGATGCAGCCTGGATAGGGGTGGTTCCCAGGGTAATTTGCAGGATAAAAATCAAAATGAATATTGCCGGGTACTGAACTTTTGGTCTCATTCTTTGCTCCTTATTTTGAGGAATTCGCAAATACGTTTAATATTTTTTCAGCGGTATTATCGACGGGATCCATCAGAACAGATATTATCAGAAAAAATCCAATTGGAGCTTGCAAGGTTGTTTATTGCTCTGGATACTCATTCAATGACCGGCTGCTTAATTCGTCTAAATCTTATCAAGTAGAGGGAAATCAAAGAAGGTAAATAATCCTGGATCGCTACCGATTACTTTTAAAGAAATTCTCCATCCAGTAATAAGGCCTGCGGCTCGATCCAGTGCATCTTGCAGCACCTCGTCTCCGCCAGGCGCACGTGCGTCACATACATCCACGCCAACCCACCCACCTGCCGGCCGCACTACGCCTGGTCAAATCTATTCATTGGGATTAAATTGATGTTCGGAAATTCAATCACCTGATTTTGACCGAAATTGTTATAATTCAATCCAACAATCTATTGCATGGTGTTTCAGGTTTTTTCTGACTGATCAATTCATGGAAAATGTGATCGGTCCTTGTCCGGTAATACTGCATCAAGAAGGGAGGTTTCAATAACATGGCCGTTCCATTCGATACACCCGTAAGCGCAATCGAGGGCGTAGGACCCGCTGCCGAGCAGCTGCTCCAAGCTCGGGGTGTTTACACTGTCTATGACTTGTTGCGAGCCCAGTCCACTGCCCTGCATGGCGCGGTTGCCACACTGGCCTCGCTCCAGGAAGTGAAAGCCTGGCGTCAAATGGCCGTCCTGCTTGAAGTCGCGGCGGTGACGCCACAGTGGGCAGAGGCGCTCGTCAAGGCTGGCGTCACCGCGCTGGCCGAGCTGCGCCGCCTCGACCTCTACGAGCTGAATACACAGTTCACCACCGCCCGCGACCAGGGAGTTATTCCTAGTATCCCGTCTACCGAAGACATGGTCGCGATGCTGACCGACGCCAGCCTGCTTGACTATGCTGGCGCAATCACCGGCACTGTCAAGGATCACGACGGAAACCCGGTCATTAATGCGACAGTCTATTCTGGAGCCCGCCAGGTCACAACCGATGGACTCGGCCGCTTCCGGCTGTTACGACTCATGCTTGGCTCGCAGTATATGCTGCGCATGGAAAAACCGGGACTGCACACAACAACCGCCTACCTCGCGCCGTTGCCTACCGCCATTGTGGAAGTCATCCAGCTCGTCATGCCGCCGGAGATTGCCACACGCCCCCGTCCCTCTGGTCTGAGCAGTGGACGCCTTAGCGAGCTGGATGGTGATATCTTGCCGCAAATGCAGGGTCAATCCATCACCAGTGACCAGGTGCCTGTCACCTCACTGCGTACCGGAGATCTGCTCCTGCTAACCGAATTATATGCCAATCGGCGAGATGCCAAGCTGGTATCGAAGCTGCTCGAGTACGACGGCTCGCGTTTTGTCGTTCACTGGTCCCGGCTGCCGAAAGCGGACCTTCCTGGCAGTGCAGATGTTGGTGACTGCTTCCTGAGGACCAGCTCTGGATTTCGAAAGATTAAAATGAATCCGCGGAAGCTGAACGAGTATAAGAAGCTGCAGCGAATGAAGCGGCTCGGTCCTTCTCATCCCCCGGCTGCCTCGCTGGAAGAAAATTACCACCAGGCAGCGGAGACATATGCTCGGATGGGAGAGTGGCTGTGATGGACGAGGCAGATGAAGTCGAACAAACACAAATCTACGAGTTCGTCGCGACCGGAGAGAACACCTGCGAGCGCTGTGCCGCCTTGGACGGCTCACAATGGCAAGAGCCGCCAAATCCACCCCATGCCCACTGCGAGTGTGAAGTAAAGGTTAGGCGTGCCGGGTCACATGAGCCGCGCGAATGTGGCGAAAGCCATTGGAGCATTGAGCAACTGGCACCCCCCGACACCACCGTCCGCTATTCTTCCGATGGCGGGGCCTACCTGGACAGCTTCGAGTGGGGTTTTCTGGTCACCATTGACTGCTGGGACGGTTTAGAATACGAGTTCGAGATCTGGGTAGATATGGGAGTTCAGGATGACTATGGAGACCTGATGAGCGATCCTGATGGCGTTTATGAATCCATGAAAGCATTTGCCTGGAGTGAGATCCACGACGAAGCTGAGGCGATCCTGGCACAAGTGTGCCGACCTTGCGCTACAGAACTCGTCTCCTGACCTGCTGCCGCCTCCCCCCGCCCCAGATTTTTCTGCCTGGAGACGAAAAACTCGCGTTATTTGTTTTTTCTCGTCGGACGAGAATTCTGGTGCATACTTCGAGACTGTCTCGATCGCACCGCAAACCAGTTTTGTTCTCTCTGGCAATGGATTAAAAAAGGCCGCTGATACCAACAGCACCAACCCGGATATCTGGGGGTTGGAACAGTTCCAAGCGGCACATATGGCGTCATGAGCGCGGAGAGGCTCGAACTCTCAACCAATGGCTTAAAA
>Ga0154795_1102_pt1 | contig 45564 bp, 43 predicted proteins | sample Rifle2008BG16ft_FD_105803 | JGI IMG/M metagenome (GOLD analysis project Ga0154795, IMG submission 105803) | Chloroflexi bacterium RBG_16_54_18 | reverse complement strand
CATGTGGGAATTATACTATTGGCTTTCCCTGGTGCAATCAAGTAAATGCCCAATTATCTCTAAATTCATCGGAAAATGGCAGCAAAACCAGCATGTTATAATACGCGCCGGTTTAGAAAAATACAATGGCGAGTATATTCACGAAATGGAAAGACGGGCTGGCAAAGACCAGCCGGGCTACCTTTGGCCAGATCGCCACGATCCTGGGCGCTACAGAGATCAAACCCGAGACCTGGGATGACCTGGAGGCCCTGCTGATCCAGGCGGACCTGGGCGTCGATACGACCGAAAATGTGCTGGAAGCACTGGAGAAGCGCGTCGATCAAGAAGGACTCACCAAGTCAGACCAGCTCAAAGCAGGGCTGCGCAGTGAGCTCAGGGCGCTATTGGCAGATCCCCTTACCATAGAGTGGAGCGAAAAGCCAGCCATCATCTTAATCGTCGGGGTGAACGGCTCAGGGAAGACCACCACCATCGCCAAGCTGGGAAGGAGATTCGCGGACGAAGGAAAGGACGTCCTGCTGGGGGCGGCCGATACCTTCCGGGCCGCAGCGGTAGACCAGCTGGAGATATGGGCTGAGCGGTTGAATTTGCCGGTTATCTCCGGCCAGCTGGGAGGAGATGCTGGTGCGGTAGCCTATGACACAGTGCAAGCTGCCCTCGCTCGAAAGGCAGATATTGTGCTGATCGACACGGCTGGAAGGCTGCACACCCGCTTCAACTTGATGGAAGAGCTGAAGAAAGTCTACCGGGTAGTTGGGAAAGCCTTACCCGGGGCACCTCACGCCGTGTGGCTGGTGATGGATGCCACCACCGGTCAGAATGCCCTCCAGCAAGCTCGCGCGTTCAAAGAGGCAGTAAATGTAACCGGTGTGATCCTGGCGAAATTGGACTCCTCCTCACGCGGCGGAATGGCTTTCGCCATCCGATCCACCCTTGGACTGCCGGTGCTGTATGCTGGACTGGGTGAGAAGCCTGATGACCTGCAGCCATTTGACCCGCAAGCTTTTGTGGACGGGATACTGAACCAATAGCCAAACACCCCCTCTTTTTCAGGGGTGGGAGTTGGAGATACGAATATGGAAGAACTGATCCGTCGTTTGGAAGTCTGCCAGGAAAAAATCCAGCACCTGCTGGTGCGTCTTTGACTATTCCCAAAAAGTAACCGAACTCGAAAATTTACGCCTGCAGTCCGAGCTGCCAGATTTGTGGGAAGAGCCTGATTACGCCCGCAAAGTGATGAAATCGCTCTCTAACCTGCAGTCAGAAGTGGACAGCTGGCAGGTCCTGAACCAGCGCATCTCCGACGCTCTCGAGCTGGTGCAGCTGGACGACAAGGCACTCTACGCGGAGCTGGATAAAGAGACTACGGCGATCGAGGAAGAAATCGACGACCTAGAATTCGAAGTCATGCTCTCCGGGTCCTACGATCGCGGCAATGCCTTGCTGGCCATACACGCCGGCGCTGGCGGCACCGACTCGCAGGACTGGGCGGAAATGCTGCAGCGCATGTACCTGCGATGGTGCGAGAACCACAACTACGAAACCGAGGTCCTGGATTTGACCCCAGGTGAAGAAGCTGGCATCAAAAGCATCACGATCTCGGTTGACGGCCCTTTTGCCTACGGCTACCTGCGACCTGAAAAAGGCGTACACCGCCTGGTGCGCTTGTCGCCATTCGATGCAGCCCACCGGCGTCACACCTCCTTTGCGCTGGTGGAGGTGCTGCCGCAGATCGAAGATGAGGCTGAGGTTCAGATCGACTCGAACGACCTTCGCATCGACACCTACCGCTCGGCTGGAGCCGGGGGTCAAAACGTCCAGAAGAATGACACCGCGGTGCGCATCACACACCTGCCCACCGGCATTGTGGTCACCTGCCAGAACGAAAGGTCCCAGGCTCAAAATCGAGATAATGCCATGCGGGTCTTACGCGCCCGGCTGTACAATATCCGGCAGGAAAAACTGGAAGAGAAGATAGCCGAGCTGCGTGGTGATTATATTAAAGCGGAATGGGGGAGCCAGATACGCTCGTATGTGCTGCACCCATACCAGATGGTGAAAGACCACCGCACGGAATACGAAGTGGGAAATGCACAGTCCGTATTGAACGGCGCACTGGACGGCTTCATTGAAGCCTACCTGCGCCAGCAGATGGGGAATGGAAAGGAATAGCTGTCTTCAGCGTCTGGTAAGATCCTGGAGCCGGTCTCGTATCCTGATCCTGGCAGCGTTGCTGCTTTCATCTTCGGCCTGCGTCACGCTGAAAGATCCTGAATCCAGCCAGGAATACCGCACAGATGTGGTCACCAGACTGCCTGACGGATCCCAGGCCAGTCAGAGCTTTATCTCGAGACGGCCTGGACTGAACGGCATCCAGCTCTGGCTGCGCCCGGCTCAGAGTCAAGAAATCCCTGCTGAAGCTTATCTGCGCTTGGAGCTGCACCGGGGTTCAGCCGGTACACAGCCAGTATTCATCACCCAATTGAGTCCAAAACGACTGGAAGCGGAATTCCCAGTATCGGTCGCCATGCCTGCTCTCGAAGATGGGCCGGACCAGGAATACTCGATCGTCATGAAGCCATTGGGTTTCGACCTGGAGCTTTACGGCCGAAATGAAGACGCCTATCCGGGTGGTTTTCTTTCCAGAGAAGGTGAAGAGTTGGAGGCCGACCTGAGCTTCCGGCTTTCATATTTATACGGCTTCCAAGGGATGCTCGCTGACATGGCCAGCGTGTTGAAAAACCTGAGGCTTGTCATCCCGCTCCTGGCTGCGTTCTGGCTGCCGGGCCGGGTACTGCTGCAATTGATCCTGGAAAGGAAGCAGCGCATGGGAGAGGTGGAAGCTGAGGATCTGCCTGGCCTGGATTGGGGCGAGCGGGTAGCCTTCAGCCTGGGATTGAGCCTGTCGTTGATTTCGGTCACCATCGTATGGACGACTGCATTTGGCCTGAAGTTGACGCCGGCACTCGCCTGGATCGTCATGGTTGCCCTGGTGCTGCTGCTGATCTGGCTCCAGCGGCGCTGGCTGCTGCACCTTGGATCTCAGGTCATCGACAGGCTCTCGAAAAGCAATCAGTTGAAATCCACCGAGGCAAACGCCAATCCGGGTAAGCCTGACTGGACAGCTCCAGCACTGGGGAGTATCTTCCTGCTGGCCGCAGGTGTCCGGCTGGCAATGGTCCGGGACCTGGCAGCTCCGGCCTGGGTCGATTCGGTGCACCACGCCCTGATCATCCGCCAGGTCCTCGAACTTGGCATGCTTCCACAGAATTACCTTCCCTACATGGAAAGCCAGTATGCGACCTATCACAGCGGTTTTCACGCAGCTTCTTCTTTTTTCTTATGGCTTTCCAACATGCCCCTTCCTGCCGGCCTGCTGCTCTTCAGCCAGGTTCTGAATGGATTGTGCATTTTCCCGGTCTACTTGTTTACAACCACGATCACCCGCAGCCGCCTGGCAGGTGTCCTGGCGGCCCTGCTTGCTGGCTTTTTCACCCCGATGCCGGCATATTATGCCAGCTGGGGGCGCTTCACACAGCTGGCGGGCCTGTTGATCCTGCCGGTTTGTTTAGCCTTTTTCGTCCGGTTGACTGAATGGCTGGAGCACAGCCATCCCGGCTCACCGGCCAGGATCTTCCGCCGCCCTGCATTAACGGAGCTCATCCTGCTGGGAATCTCCCTGGCCGGCCTGGCATTGACACATTACCGTGTACTGGCATTCCTGATCTGCCTGTTGGTGGCTCACATGGCGGTGAAATGGGTGGGAGCTGCCAGGCGCAAGCAGCTGGGGATGACAGCAGCCGTGCACCTCTCGGTTCTCAGCGCTTCCATCTGCCTGGCTATCTTCTTCAGCTTGCCCTGGTGGCCGGCGGTGATCCGGTCGCTGTTTTTCCCGAGGGCTGCCCTGGTGATCTCGAGCCTGGGAAAGCGAACCAAAGTCTTTGACGATTTCGCCTGGGGATACCTGAATACTGCGCTGGGGAAGCAGGCGATGGCCCTGGCCGCGCTGGGTTGGATTCTGGCTCTCCTGCGCCGGCGCTCGTTCCCAATCACACTGCTCACCTGGGTATGCCTGATGTTCCTGCTCGCCAATCCAGGCGCGTTGGGATTACCGGGGCTCAGGATTCTCAACAATACTTCGGTGGAAATCATCCTGTTCATGCCGTTCGCCCTGCTGGGAGGATACCTGCTGTCCGAAATTATCCTGTTCGCCGACAGCCGTCTCTCAAGAACCCTGACCTGGATTTTCCGTCCGGCGCTGCTGGCAGCAGGAATCCTGGCGGCATTTATCGGTGCCCGGACGCTAATGCCGATCCTCAACCAGGGGACTTTCCTGATCCGTCAGGCAGACCTGGAAGCCCTGCAGTGGGTAGAAGACAACCTGCCAGCCGGTGAAACCGTGGTGATCAATTCTTTCCTGTGGGGGTACAACAAGCTGGCAGGCAGCGACGGGGGGTATTGGATTGTGCCTCTGGCCGGAATGCAGTCCCTTCCCCCACCGGTGCTGCACAGCCTCAGTAATCCCCTCGAAATCCAGCGGCAGGTGGACAGCCTGGCCAGGGAGGCTTATGATTACAGCGGCAATCCAGTGTCCCTGAGAGACTTCATGGCTGCTAACCAGCTGCGTTATATTTTCATCGGAGCCAGGGGTGGAGCACTATCTCCCAAAGCCCTGGTAGACTCACAGCTTTTTACCCCTCTTTACCACAAAGACGGAGATTGGGTTCTCGTCATTAATTGAAGTATGCCTTTGAAGCAATGGAAACAAGCTGAATGCTTTCATATCTTCATTCTGAAGTATCAACTCATGCCAGAGCCAGGAAAAACTTCCAGGTTTGAATTTCCGCCAGAGCTGCGATCGTTGCTCAAACGGAGGCTGCAGGATGGGATTTTTGATCTGGATTTCACCGGACCTCAATCCGCCAAGCACCTGGTGGAGTCGCTCGGAATCCCGCACACAGAGATCAGCCACATCCTGGTGAACAGTGAGAGCCGAAGCCTCGATCACCTGGTCCAGGATGGCGACTGCATCCAGGTTTTCTCCCAGGCAGCAAACAAAGCGAATATCGAGGGAAGCACTGCTGAGCCGCGGTTCGTCCTGGATGGACACCTGGGACGGCTTACTGCATACCTAAGAATGCTGGGCCTGGACTGCCAGTATCGAAATAACTTCTCGGATCCTGAGCTGGTTCAGATCAGCATTAACGAGGGCCGCATCCTGTTGACGCGCGACCGCCGGCTGTTGATGCATAAAACCATCCAACACGGCTGCCTGCTCCGCAGCCTGGATCCGGAGGTCCAATTTATCGAGATCATCCAACGTTATTCGTTGAAATCCTGGATCAAACCGTTTCAGCGGTGCCTGTTATGCAACTACGAATTACAGGACGTTGAAAAAGAGGCCGTATTGGAGCGTTTACAGCCGCTCACAATCCAATATTTCGATGAATTCCGCCTGTGCCCCGGCTGCAATCAAATTTACTGGAAGGGATCGCATTACGAACGGATGCTCAAGCGGATTGAGAAGGCCGGCAGGATTGTGGATGATGTGCATCTCGAACCTCCCACTGGTTCGTGAATCCTTGACATGGGACCTGTTCGCACTTATAATCCGTCCGCCTGCCAAACGGCAGGCATTTCATTGGAATTTGACCGGTTTTTCTGTGAAAATTCAATAACAGGAAAACCAGATAGAAGGAGTAAGCCATGGCTCCACAACCAAAACGCAAGTTATCCAAGGGACGCCGGGACCGGCGGCGCGCGCACGATGCACTGAAGGCAAGCAACCTGGTCGCCTGCAGTAACTGCGGTGAGATGCGCCTGCCGCACACGGTCTGTCCCAGCTGCGGACATTACCAGGGTCGTGAAATCATCGCCAAAGAAGAAAAGAAAAAATAATCCCCTGATTCCGAAAACGTAGAGGGGTTTTGCATTTACGAGCTGCAAAACCCCTCTCTTCTATTAATGTGAATTATTTAGAAAGGTAAAGCTATGGACGCTAAATCCACCGCATTTCTGTTCCCAGGCCAGGGCTCGCAATCAGTCGGAATGGGCTTTAGCCTTGCACAAGCCTATGAAAAGGCGCGCCTGATCTTTAGCGAGTCAGATGAATGGATTGGTTTTCCACTCTCCAAAATCGCCTGGGAAGGCTCTGAAGAAATTCTAAACGACACGATCAACACACAACCTGCTCTGCTGGTACATTCCATCGCAGCCTGGGAAGTTTTTAATGAGAATTTCCCTGGATTCAGGCCTACCTACGTCGCTGGTCACTCGATGGGCGAGCTGAGCGCTCTGGTCGCATCAGGCACCCTGGCATTTAAAGAGGCGTTTTCCCTGGTCCGCCGGCGCGGAGAGTTGATGAAACGCTCAGGAGAGATTTCTCCCGGTGGAATGGCTGCGGTCCTGGGCATGGGCATCGCCGAGCTGGAACAGGTATGTTCGGATGCCTGCCGGGGTGAAGAAATTGTCCAGGTTGCCAATGATAACTGCCCTGGCCAGGTAGTGATCTCTGGTTCAAGCCAGGCCCTGGAACGCGCCATGCAGCTCGCTCAGGAACACGGCGCAAGGCGGGTGCGCCGGCTGGCTGTGAGCATCGCTGCTCACTCCCCTTTGATGGCTACTGCGCAGGATGATTTCAACCTGGCAGTGAACCACTCCCCGTTCGTCGAACCGCTCATCCCACTGGTCGGAAACGTCACCGCCCGGCCTTTGACGACTCGGGACGATATCCGGGCAGACCTGCAGCTGCAGCTGACTTCCCGTGTGCGCTGGACTGAGTCTATCCAGATGATGGCAGCCAGTGGAGTAAAAACCTTTATCGAAATCGGCAGTGGGAACGTGCTCACCGGACTACTGAAGCGCATCCTGCCAGAAGCGGAGGCTTACTCGATTGGAAATCCTGAAGATTTTGAGCAGCTGTCCTGGCTGTGAAGGCAAGAGCAATCATCAAAAGAAGTTCATTTTCTTCTGCGGTATAATGATCAGCGCCCCGAGTGCAAATTCTATCGGCTGGAGATCTGGATGATCAACCTGGAAGGACGGGTAGCCATCGTAACGGGAGGACGGCGCGGTATTGGCAGGGCGATCGTTGAAGTCCTGGCCCAGCGCGGAGCCGATATCGTGCTTGGCGACCGCAACGTGGAAGAAGCCCTACAGACCGCTGAAAGTATCATGTCGGCGACCGGGAGGCGTGTCCAGGCCTGCCTGGTTGATGTGGCGGACTCTATCAGCGCCAAGTCGATGGTGGAATGCGCCCTGTCGGACTTCGGGCACGTGGATATCCTGGTCAATAACGCCGGGATCACCCGTGACACGTTGATCATGCGCATGGATGAGAAAGACTGGGACGATGTCATCGACACCAATCTGAAAGGTGCCTGGAGCTGTTCGAAAGCGGTGATCCGGTCGATGATGAAGCAGCGCTACGGGCGGATCATCAACATCACTTCAGTCTCTGGGCTGGCGGGCCAGGCAGGCCAGACCAATTACTCCTCTTCCAAAGCGGGTTTGATTGGGCTCACCAAGTCCCTGGCTCGAGAAGTCGCCTCACGCGGCATAACAGTGAACGCTGTCGCACCGGGTTTCATACCCACAGCGCTCACCAACGACTTATCTCAGGGGCTCAAGGATTCGATGATGAATCTCATTCCCGTAGGACGGTGGGGAAAACCTGAGGAGGTCGCATATGCGGTGGCGTTTCTAGCCTCAGATGAAGCCGCGTACATCTCTGGGCAGGTGCTCAGCGTCGACGGCGGGATGATGATGATGTGAATGGGCAGGAGGAATCTTGAAGAAAGCCGTGGAAGAACCCGAAGAGGAATACCGGACGATCGGTAGAACCACCATTGCGCCGGAGGTACTGGTTACCATCGCCCGCCTGACCGCATTGGAGGTACCCGGAGTGAGCAGGATGGCGGGAATACCACGCACAGCGAACCGGCTGCTGGCGCGCGGTACAAATGAAGGCGTTCGGCTGGATATCCAGGAGGACGAAGTCTACGCAGATATTTACCTGGTCCTGAACAACGGCGTCAATATCCTGGAAGTCAGCCGCCGGGTACAGGCAGAAATTGCACGATCGATCTCTAAAATGGTAGGAATGCACATCGGGCAGATTAATATCCATATTGAAGATATCGATTTTCCGGCGGAGAGCGAAAACCTTTGAGTCGCGGATAACCTATGAAACCACGCACCAGGGCGCGCGGCGTCGCCCTGCAGGCACTTTACGAAATCGATATGGTTGGACATCCGCCGGGGAGAGTGGTCGAAGAGCGGATTGGAGAAGCGTCCCTGGATACCTCCCTTTCGGAGTTTATCCGGTGTATTGTCAATGGTGTCACCCCGTTATTCGAAACCCTGGACCAATTCATTGCCCAGCACGCGCCCGAATGGCCGCTCGACCAGGTAGCAACCATCGACCGAAACATCCTGCGTATTGCATTGTGGGAATTCGCTGTCTATTCTGATACACCCATCAAAGTTGCGATAAACGAGGCTATCGAACTGGCAAAAGCCTACGGCTCAGACAGCACCCCGCGCTTCGTAAACGGCGTTCTGGGAAGCCTGGCAGCCCGTCAAAATGAGATCAGGGAATCGCTCCGATCTATCATGGAAAAACGAAAAACTGAACCTGGCTTCGATCCTGAACAAAATACCTCAACAAATCCCAGAAATTGAATGGACATCCTAGGCGTAGGCCCGCTTGAGCTATTGTTTATTTTCCTGATCGCATTGATTTTCCTCGGCCCAAATGACATGGTCAAAGCCGGACGAACGCTGGGGCGGATGATGCGCAAGGTAGTGACTTCTGATGCCTGGCGGGAAATCACCAGGTTGAGGACTCTACCCAACCAGCTGATGCGTGAAGCGGGCCTGGAAGAAGGGCTAAAAGAGCTTAACGATATCCAAAAAGAGCTGCCGAAAGCGCTGGAATTCGATGAACTAAACGTCCTTGGCGAAATGGAGCCAGATGCGATGGATGAAAAGGTCGGTGAACAACACGACCTGACTGCCTGGACCACTCCCCAAGCAGGAGAAACAGTTCCCCCAACTCTGGATGGTGAAACGCAGCAAACCGAAATCCAAAGCGGCGATTTCCCATCCGAAGTATTCCAGGAACCGCAGCAGCAGCCCGAAGAATAGGCATCACACCTTTACACCGGTTCAATTATGCGAAAATTTCTCCGTAAATTAGGATCGATCATCCTCCTGCCATTTCGCCTGGTAATATGGTTGTTGAGCATTGAAGATTTTATTGAGGTTATGAAAACGGAGGACACCGAAGACACTGCCCTCCCGGAAGTAGTGAACAAAGTCGTGCAGCAGCCCAGTGCTGTGCTCGCGCATCTCGCAGAACTGCGGGATAACCTGATCCGCGTGGTTGTTATCCTTTTTCTTGCTACTGGCCTTTCATTATCATACAACCGCTGGATACTGGATTTCCTGGCAAGGCCAATCGGGGGTATGGATGAGCTGGTCGCTATTGATCCGACGGAGCCTATCGGAACCGTGATGCGGGTGGCTTTACTGACCGGATTCACAGTCACCTTCCCATATATTTTCTACCAGGTCTGGCTGTTCGTGGCTCCTGCAATGATCGAGCTGCGCAACCGCATCCGGTCGCTGATTACCATCCCCATCGCCACCGCATTCTTCTATGCCGGTATGGCTTTTGCTTACTTTGTCATGCTGCCGACTGCCTTACCCTTCCTGCTGAATTTCATGGGGATTAAGACTATCCCTCGCCCATCATCATACATCAAGTTCACAACCGGCATGCTTTTTTGGATTGGGATAGCTTTTGAATTTCCAATCGTGATCTACTTCATGGCTACCATGGGATTGGTGAGAGCTGAATTGCTGTTAAGCCAGTGGAGGTTAGCGATCGTGATCATTGCGGTCATTTCCGCGTTGATCACGCCTACTATCGATCCTGTGAACATGACACTCGTGATGGGACCGCTGATTGTCTTATATTTTCTCAGCATCTTACTGGCGAAATTCGCCCAAATCGGCCGCTCCAGACGGTTAGCCGCTAAAACTTGATCGTAGAAACTGCCTATGCGAGCCCGCAGAGCCATCCTGTATGTTCCCGGCGACGACCTGAAGAAGATCCACAAGGCTGCTACCCTGACAGTGGACTGCGTGTGCCTGGACATGGAAGATGGCGTAGCTTTGAACCGGAAAGAACAGGCGCGCAGTACGATACTGGAAGCTCTGAATTCTATTGATTTTCCTGATTCCGAAAAACTGGTGCGTATCAACCCTACCGGAAGTGGTTTCCTGGAGGAAGATCTGAGGCAAGCCGTTCGTGGTAAGCCAGATGGGATCATAATACCCAAAGTTGAATCGGCAGAGACAATCGAATGGGCACACCAGTCTCTTTCAGAATTCGAGAGAGACCAGGGGTGGCCGGACGGAGCTATCCGGCTGTTAGCGGCGGTAGAATCCGCACTGGGAATCGTTCACCTGGATCGAATCGCATGCGCCTCAGCGCGCCTGGAAGCTATCATCTTCGGCGCCGAGGATTTCGCCAGCTCGGTTGGAGCAACACGCTCCAGACAGGGCTGGGAAGTTCTATATGCACGCAGCGCAGTTCTGACTTATACTTCAGCCTATAACTTGCAAGCCATAGACATGGTGTATGTCGATTACAAAAATATCCCAGGATTGGTTGAAGAAGCTCGCCTGGGAGCGCAGCTCGGTTTTACGGGCAAGCAGATCATCCATCCCGCACAGGTAGAGCCTGTTCAAGAAGCATTCACACCTGACCAGGAAGCGATCGACCGCGCTGTGCGCCTGATCAAGGCTTTCGAAGAAGGCCAATCCGCTGGAAAGGGTGTGGTCACTCTGGACGGGAAAATGGTGGAAGCCCCTATGATTCGTGCAGCCGAGCGCGTGCTGGTCAAAGCCAGGGCAGCAGGCCGGATGCAGTAACCTGAATTGTCATCCCGAACGCAGTGAAGAATCCAGATCCCTGGCCAAGTACGCCAGAACTGACCTTCAATGCGCTCGGGTTGACAGATGAACAAGGAGAAAATCCTATGGATCGAGTGGCAATTGCGGGTGTGGGTTGGGCGGGGTACAGACCCTCTACACCTGAGGTTTCCTATAAAGAACTAACCTATCAAGCTGCAGTGAAAGCCTACGCCGATGCCGGGATTGACCCGCGCCGCGATGTGCAGAGCTTTGTAACGGTGGCCGAAGATTTCCTGGAAGGCACCAGCATTTTCGATGAATATACCCCTGACCAGCTGGGCGCCGCGCTCAAACCCATGCAGACCATAGCCGGGGACGGCCTGCACGGCCTGGCAACCGCCTGCATGCTGGTTAACACCGGGCAGTATGACATGGTGGTAGTTGAAGGGCACAGCAAGGCTTCCAATGTCCTGACCCTACCAGAGATCACTGCCTACGCCCAGGACCCGGTGTTGAACCGGCCGTTGAGATTGAATTCGGATTTCATAGCCGGACTTGAAATGAACCGCTATTTATTCGAGAGCGGTACTACCCTGGAGCAGTGCGCACAAGTAGTGGTTAAAAACCGCCGCAACGCTCTCGATAACCCCAGGGCACCCTATGGCGCAGACCTGACCATCGATGATGTCCTGAACGGACTGCCGCGGTCCTGGCCGCTGGGTGAGCATGAAGCCTCCCGGCCTGCAGATGGTGCAGTGGTGATGGTATTGTGCAGCGAAAACCGGCTGCGCAGCCTGGCCTGCACGCCGGTCTGGATCCTAGGAATTGGCTGGAGCAACGGGTCTGCCTCCCTGGAGAGCAGGGAATGGGGGGAGCTGCCCTATATCCAGAAAGCGGCCCGCATGGCTTATAACCAGCTGGGGATCAGCAGCCCGAGATCGGTGGTGGATTTCGCCGAGATCGACGACACCTATGCCTACAAAGAGCTCCAGACACTGGAAGCGCTTGGATTGTGCTCACCAGGTGAAGCCGGAATATTAACGGAAGAAGGCTACACCGCTCCCGATGGCGAGCTCCCGGTGAACCTGTCCGGTGGCAGCCTGGGAATGGGTCAACTGTTCGATGCCACCGGGCTGGCACGCACGCTGGAAGCAGTCCTGCAGCTGCGAGGCGAAGCTGGCAAAAACCAGATCCCAGAGGTTGTGATCGGCCTGGTTCAATCGTGGCGCGGAGTGCCGACCACCAGCGGCGCCGTTGCAATACTGGGAAATTAAAGGAGACGACCATGGGAATGAGAAAAGTCGCCGTAATTGGGGCAGGAATGACCAAATTCGTCCGGCGTGCCCTGGAGACTCCCAAGGAGCTCGCCTGGCAGGCTTCCCACATGGCGCTGCAGTCCTGCGAGCTGACGATGGATGATATCGAAGCAGTGTGCCTGGGAACCGCACCGGATTCTTTCGATGGTATACATATGAACGGGGAGTACCTGAGCGACGGCTCAGGCGGCTGGAATAAACCTTATATGCGATCTTACGTTGGCGGCGGCACCGGTGTATTCGTGCCCATCCAGGGGTGGTATCACGTCGCTTCTGGCCTGTTCGACGTCGTGCTGGTAGTGGCGGAAGAAAAGATGTCCAGCTATTATCCACACGCACAGGCCGCGTTCCTGACAATTTTCGACCACACCACGGAAAGGCCGCTCAAGCCGAATCTGTTATGGATCTTCGCGCTGGAGATGAACCGTTACATGACCACTTACGGGATCTCCAAGGAGGATATCGCCCGGGTCTCCGTGCAGCATAAACGCAATGCCGCCCACCATCCGGCTGCATTGTTAGGTGACGCCGAGATCACGGTGGAGGATGTGCTGAAGTCGGAGGTACTGGCCTGGCCTGTGCAGCGCTTAGACGTCAGCCCGGTGTCCGACGGTGCGGTAGCCATTGTCCTGGCAGCCGAGCACGTCGCCAAGCGCCTGACAGACAAACCAGTTTGGATCGAAGGGGTAGGCTGGCACCTGGATACTTCTTATTGGACAAACCGTGACCTGGCTTACCCGCGTTACGTGGAGTATGCTGCCAGGATGGCTTACGAGATGGCAGGGATCCGCGAACCGAGGAAGGAAATTCACATCGCCGAGCCTTATGACCCGTTCGATTACAAGGCCCTACACCACCTGGAAGGCTTACAACTGGCCGAACGCGGCCAGGCGGTTCAAATGTATATCGATGGAACAGCCGGGCGCAATGGCGACCTGCCGATCTGCCCATCTGGCGGGCTTTTGGGAGTTGGCAACCCGATCGCAGCTGCCGGCTTGATGAAAGTTGCCGAACTGTTCTGGCAGCTGCGCGGAGAAGCTGGCGAGCGCCAGGTGCCGGGTCGTCCGCGGCGCGGCCTGGCTCAGGCCTGGGGAGACCTGATGCAGGTCGGGACCGTGGTGATCATGGGACGATGAAGAACAATCTCAATCGTGACCCATATGGTTCGACCGATGAACCTGGAGGAGATTATGTCGAGTGAAAAAATAGAATTTCCTGGCACTTCGTTGAGCGAAAAAGACTTCGAAAAGGGTAATATCCTGTACAATACGGATGAAATGCATGCCGAATTCGCCTGGGATACCGGAGTCGGGATCGGCAGCTACCTGGCGGCATTAAAAGATGGTGTCATTCTCGGTTCTTACTGCAGCACCTGCCGAAAGACAGTCGTACCTCCCAGGACGGTTTGCGAATGGTGCTTCCGCCCGATGAATCACTACGTCCCCCTCCACGATACAGGAAAAATCATGACTTTCTCGCTGTGCTACGTCACCTGGGATGTGCAGCGCATCAAAGAGCCACTCATCCCGGCGGTGATCGAAATTGACGGAGCTTCCTCCGGGCATGGTATCCTGCACCTGGTCAACGAAGTCGATCCACAACTTGTCCGCATCGGGATGCGCGTCCAGGCAGTCTGGAAGCTGGTAGAAGATCGCCAGGGTGCTATCACCGATATCCTGTATTTCAAACCCAGCGAGGAGGCCTGACATGGCACTTCTGGAGCGCGACCACAACGCGGTACAGTCCTGGCGAGGGAACCTACCTGTAACCAACCGCTATACTTTTGGTCTGGCTGGTGAGCGATTCTTCAGAGAAATCAAAGACAACGGACGGATCATGGGTTCGATCTGCCATCACTGCGACATCAATTACGTCCCCGGTGTGAACTTCTGTGAACGCTGCCTGAACCCGGTCGAAGACTGGGTGGAGGCCGGAAGCAGCGGGGAGGTGCATTCTTTCACCCTGGTCTGTGTGAACGTGGATGGATCACCCAAAGAAGTCGCCGAACTGATCGCATTCGTCCGGCTCGGAGACGGAGGATTGGTGCACCGCATCGGCGAGACCAGTATCGAGGAAATCTATATCGGCATGCCAGTGGAGGCAGTCTTCAAACCAGCCTCCGAGCGCATAGGTTCGATCCTGGATATAGAATTCTTCCGTCCCATCGGAGGCTGATGGTCTATCATCCGCAGGATCGATAGATTCAGATGGAAGAACGGATAAAATACCTGTGGGATTATCTTTCCAGTGAACTGTTTTCATTGCCAGGAGAGCATGGAAGTAAACCACTGTTCAACCCTTATTTTGATCTCGAGCCAGGCCTCGACCAGGCAGAAGCAGATAGAATCCGCAGAGAGAACCTGCGAAGCTACTTCACCAGTTTTTCACAGCTGCCCAGAACACTTGTGGTGGGTGAGGCTCCAGGTTGGAGAGGCTGCCGGTTTTCGGGCATCCCATTCACCAGTGAATTCCAGCTACTTTCCGGTGAATTGCCCTTCAGTGGTGGAATTTCAAGTAATTCGGGGAGGCTGAAGCGCGAAGCGAGCGCGACCATTTTTTGGAATCTCATGCACCCTTTTTATCCCCATTTCCTGGCATGGAACTGCCTGCCACTCCATCCTTACAAACCCGGTCTGCCGGCCTCCAACCGCCACGCATCGACCAGAGAAACTGCGCACTTCGATCCTATACTGCGAAAGTTCATCAAGATCCTGGAACCAGAAGGCATCCTGGCTGTGGGAAAAGACGCCCAGATGTCATTGACACGACTTTCTTTCGATCACACCCCGGTACGGCACCCATCACACGGCGGTGTTAAAACCTTCGGAGACGGGGTTGAAGAATTCTTTCGAAAAATGGGTATTCTTCCATCATGACAAATCGCCTTAATAAAATGCTTGTATACCTGGTGCTCCTGGGCTGGCTGGCAGGCTGCAACATGCCTACCCGACTGGGTGGAGCTGCTGTTGAAGGCGGAGAAATTGCTGACCTGCCGATCGCCCAGCCTCTGCCTGCCTTGAACATGACGGTCATCAATTTCCAGGTTGATGTCCCCACTGATACCCCGGAAGAAGAAGTATTTTTGTCAGTGTTGGATGAAGTGACCGGATTGGCGTTGAATCCAGCTTATTTCTCAATGCAAGGTGTTCCTGCCCCTACACCTGGAATGAAAAGAACTTTCTCGGTGAGCCTGCCTGTTACCATGGGAACGGTGATCAAGTACCGCTACGAGCGGCAGACGAGTGCGGGAAGGGTATCGGAACACCTTTCAGATGGTCAGCAGGTGCGCTACCGCATGTATGCGGCATCCGGACCGGGTACAGTGAAAGATGTCGTAAGCCGCTGGACGGATACATTGTACCAGGGACCATCTGGACGTATTACCGGTAAAGCCGTCGATGCGGCCACCGGCGATCCTCTCCCCAATATCCTGGTGACAGCCGGCGGCAGCCAGGTGATCACCAGCGCTGACGGCAGCTTTCGCATCGAGGGACTGCCGGAGGGAGTCCACAACCTGGTAGCGTATTCAATCGACGGAGCTTACCAGCCGTTCCAGCAGGGAGCGCTGGTGGCACCTGAATCAGCCACCGAAGCGCGATTGCAGCTTGAAAGCGCCCAGTTTGTGAAAGGCATCTTCGTGGTGAAGGTGCCCACGAACACGCCGCCCATCGTGCCGATCCGCATGGCTGGAAACCTTCACCAGCTGGGGAATACCTTTGCCAATCTTACCGGGGGCGTCAGCAGCCTGTCCAGCACCATGCCTCTGTTGACCCGGCTGCCGGATGACCGGTACATGCTGACCTTGAGCCTGCCGGTGGGAGCCGATATCCGTTATAAGTACACGCTGGGTGATGGGTTCTGGAATGCAGAGCACAACTCGGATGGGAACTTTAAACTGAGACAGGTGGTCGTTCCGGGAAGGGATTTCCTGCTGGAAGAAGAAGTTGTCTCCTGGTTCAGCGGCTCCACAGACAGCATCACTTTCGATATCACCGTGCCGGCAGAGACCCCTGCAAACGAGGTCGTCTCGATCCAGCTGAACCCACTCTTCGGCTGGACCGAACCCATCCCGATCTGGAAACTGGATGCGACGAGGTGGGCGTATGTACTCTACAGCCCGCTCAACCTTCCGGGGAACCTGAGCTACCGCTTCTGCCGCAACAACCAGTGCGGCACTGCCGACGATATCCTGACCCCGGGGCAATATGGGCAGGGACGCCCGGTGGAATTCACAGGCGGACCGCAGACCATAAATGTACAAATCACAGAATGGTTGAATTTACCCTGGTCAACTAACCCGTACCCGATCTTCGAATCGCTGATTGCTCCCAGGAATGACGAATATTGGCGGGGGTTCGAACACCAGGCAGCATTCCACCCCTCCTGGATATCTGTTATGCCCGCCAGCATGGAAAAAATCGGCCTCAGCCGGGCAAACTGGCTGGTCCTTTCACCCACCTGGACATTCAACCAGGGCAATCCAGGCAGCAGCTATCCACTGCTCGATGCACTGCCCGGACAGGATATGCTTGAACCGGAGCTGAGCGCAGTGATCTCTCAGGCTCACCAGCAGAACCTGAACACCGCGCTGTTTCCCGGCGCTAATTTCCCCCTTCTCCTGGATGAGTGGTGGGCAGCCGCAGCGCGAGATGAAAGCTGGTGGAGTGTGTGGTTCGAGCAGCTGTCGCGCTTCATGCTCAACCAGGCAGTGATCGCCGCGCAGGAAAATGTCTCCGCACTGATTATCGGCGGGGATTGGGTCAAGCCCTCCATGCCAGAAGGGACTCTGGCAGACGGCTCGGCCTCCAACAGCCCGGCGAATGCTGAGTCGCTGTGGACCAATATACTGGCGCAGGTGCGACAGCAGTTTCCAGGCAAAGTACTGTGGGCGCTGCCATTTTCCGACGCAGCCAAACCGCCGGCTTTTCTCGACAGTGTCGACGGGATATACCTGATGTACGCGTCTACACCGGAAATCAACCAGGCCGGCCTCGAGGGGGCGGATCTGAGCGCTGAATTCGGGCAGCAGCTGGATAATACCGCGCTTACGCTGCAAATCCTGGAAAATAAACCGATTATCCTGGCGTTCTCAAGCCCGGCCGAACCCGACCCGCAAGGCCAGTACAAGTCGTACCAGGCGATGTTGGCGGCGGTCAACGCCCGCGATTGGATCACGGGTTTCAGCTCACGCGGCTTCTACCCGCCGGTGCCGTTGAATGACACCACGGAATCAGCTTTCGGCAAACCGGTGATGGACTTATTAAACTACTGGTACAACGGGTGGTCGGGAGGGGGTTCGTAATCGAACATCACTCTTTTTTCCAATTTTCAGAACAAACACGATGGAGAAAATTTATTTTCTGAAGCAAAATTTATTGATTACGACTCCCGGGAAATATCTGGTTTCTGTAGCATTAAGCAGGGGGTTTGCTTCCACTACTGCCAATAACTTCAAGAAATCAGCCGTATAGATTAAATCATTAACCAGGTAAAAACAATTAATCTCACTTGAGGCGATATCCCAAATGATTTCATCCATGTCCTTTATTTCTGGGTAACGGATTATCACATGAGAATCATCTCTTCTGGCTTTTATTAAGGCGGCATAATGAATTAATTCATCAGATAATAAATCTACCAGGAAACTATTTCCACCAATTTTTTGCTTGATCACCTGCAATTTGTCCTGGAATGTCTCCTCTTGATTGGCGTCTTCGAAGATTCTTTCATCGTAATAAATCAATGGTGTTGCCATGAATCTCGCATAGGCAAATGTGGCACCATGTATATTTTGAGTCTCCTGTGATAAATAGTGAGCAGCTGATCGCCAATCCGGATTCTCTTTCGAGACAATATCATCAACTTCTCGAAAAAAGGCAACGGTCAGCACCAGCAGAGTAATTGAAAAGAAAATTGCGTAGGAGAGAAGGCGAGGTATTTTTTGCTTGATGTCAACGCATCCACGCGCAAGTACCAGCAGGAAATATGGAAGCAGAAATAGCAAGGATCGCTCCGTATATATTCTCCCTGTTCCAAACAGCGATAAAAACATCAGTACAGCTGGCAGAAGAAAAAGAAACAATGTCAGGTCATAAAAATAGTACTTGTGCTCGTTCTTGATGTCCTTATAGAACAGGATATAACCCCGCAAAAAAAAGAACACTGCAATAATTTGGATGACCAGGACAAGCATTTCATCTTTCTGAGATTTTCCTAGAAGGAACCAATTAAAGAGCAAATTGTACAATTCAGCTATGCTGAAAGGTCTCAGGTAGGTGTTAAAAGATACTATCATTCCAAAGAGATATTTCACACCCAAATAAATCCCGATGAGCAGCATAAGAACGCTATTAACGATTATTATTGCCTTGTTGCCTTGCAGTCCATATCTGAAGATACAAATTATTGTCAGGATAAACACAAATATCCCGGCATAATAATTACTGAATATGGCCACCGAGCAGGAAACTATGTAAATTATGTACCATTTTCTCCTACTCCCATCCTCTACAATCTTATAAAACGAATAAATTGAGAGTAATATTGAAAAAAAGACGATCGAGTAAGGCCTGGCTTCTCGGGAATAACTGATATGTACGAGGGAAGTCGCTAAGAGGAATGCAGCGAACAAAGAGATCCTGGTATCCGAATACCTTTTTCCAAGAAGATATATTAATCCAATTGACATGAGACCAAATACCAACGGAGGGAATCGGATAGAGATCTCCCCATCTCCGAAGATCCTGATCCAGAAGAACATCAGAATAGAGTACAGAGGCGGATGCGGATCATAGAGCGCATTATTACCTAACCGTATCCAATTTTCCAATCTGATGAAAGTTGACCATAATTCATCGTACCAGATGCTTTGACCCAGGTAAGGAAGCCTTAGAATAAGCGCTAAAATGAGAATTGCGGCTAATTTGATCCTGGTTTGATGTTTTGAATCACCAATGTTCTTTATTTGGGCTAGAGTCAATTAATTTTCCTGGTCTTCTCCAAACTTATTGGAAACTCATATTCATGAGATTATGCTCTCCTCGAGTTCTCACATCTGTCCAGATATGTCTAGAATTTTGATTCTATCTTGCATTTCGCCAGGATTTACTTGATAATATCAGTAAATTGATGAGTAAGCAAAATGAACACGCACCTGGTTGTGTGGTTATTATTTCAGCTGATGCAGAGTGGCGGGGGATAAGAAAGCTGTTTCCAGATGCTGATTACAAAGTTAGCATATACGGCGAGTGGTTCGAATCGGATTTAACTGAACCAGCCTTCGAAAAAAACGCCAGCAGTACGGCTGTTCCTGTTCCAGTCGTCTTCTTCCACGGCGGTTGGGGTAAGATCTCTGCCGCGGCCTCCACACAGTACGCCATCGACCACTGGCGCCCTTCCTTGCTGGTGAACCTGGGGACATGCGGCGGATTCGAAGGGGAAATCGAGCGCGGGACGATCTTGCTGGTGGAAAAAACCGTTGTTTATGACATTATCGAACAAATGGGGGATTCTGAGGCTCACATCCGCCATTACACAACAAACCTGGACCTGGATTGGCTGTCAGAGCCCTTTCCCCTGCCCGTATTCCGCAGCCTGCTGGTTTCCGGGGACCGCGATCTCCTGCCACAGGATATCTCCCTGCTCAAGAGTAAATACGGCGCGGCCGCGGGTGATTGGGAATCGGGTGCAATTGCCTTCACAGCTAGTAGAAATGGTGTAAGGGTGTTAATCTTGCGCGGGGTGACCGACCTGGTGAGTAGCACAGGCAGCCCGGCATATGACAACCCGAATTACTTTGAGGTAAAAGCTTACGAGATCCTGAAAATCCTGGTTCGATCTTTGCCATCCTGGCTATCACAATCCGGATTTTCATGAATGGCTTCCACCAAATTCCAATACCCTCTAGAAATATTCTTTCAGCCAGGAGATGGCGCCATCCAGCGGAAACTGGTCCGCGATCTTCGTGATTAATGGAATCTGGTTGACCCGATCCATCCCGATCGGGTAAGGTAGCAATGGGTTCAACCGCAGGTAGCGCTCGCGCAGGATTTGGCGGCACTGGTAATCCGCCAGGTCGGTACTGCCCTCCATCACCAGGTGAACGAGCTGAGGCGCCCACTGGATCAAGCCCCAATCGCCATCCAACGAATCCACATAGCGTGGGTTGCGCCCGGTTCCCAGCGACAATAAAACGATGTCGTCCAATGCCTGCCCGCCTGTAGGCTGGTGAAGCGCCTGTGCCAGGGCGCAAACGCTGGGATTGCAGGCGACCACACCTCCATCGATAAATCCCTTGTAGATTGGGAAGTATGTGGGAGCGGCGCTGGTAAAAAGGCCAACATCCACCACGGTTTCATTTCCATCAGACTCAGGCCCCGGGAAATTATGGAAGAATTTGGCTTTCCAGGATCTCAGGGAAGGAATACCTTCCAGCTGCCTGTCCAGGTCGAAAGCTGAAACCAGCACATTTTTCGGCAGCTCAGACAGCCTGGTTGTCCCGAATTCATCCGCCAGTGCTTCCTTCAGGGGTCCAGTATCATAGTCCGCACCAACCAGGCTTCCCAGGTCTCGCACTTCATCGACCAGGCTGTCGCTGAATACTTCTTTCCCCCGTTCCTCGTATAATTTCCTGGCTTCCGTCAGGGATTTCCCATAAGCCAGTCCTAGCGCTAATAAGCCGCCTGTCGACGTACCGGCAAAAAAATCAACTTTGGCAAGAAAACCCGGGACAGCTCTTTCCAGCCGCTCCAGGATGATCACCATGATCAAACCTTTGATTCCGCCGCCATCCAGTGAAATGATGCGATATCGACCCATCTCATAATCTCCCACCAGAAAGATGCAAGGATCACGCCAATCCGTGCTGCCAGGATCGGCGTTATAATCTTTCGATATAGATTTGGTCGATTCACCAGTAGTGGTATCGAACCCAGAATCCAGCAGCCTGCCAGTTGTGAGGAGCACATAATGCAGAAAATCCTAAAAATTGACCTGTCACGTCGAAAGACGAGCAGTATGGAGATTCCTGGGCAGTGGGAACGGGAGTACCTGGGAGGCGCCAGCCTGGCTGCCCGCCTGCTGTATGAGAGTCTCTCTCCCCGGCTCGATCCGCTCTCTGCGGAAGCGCCGTTATTGGTATTGAACGGCCCACTCTCAGGCACATCCGGGCCAGCAGTTGGCCGCACGGTCATATGCGCACGGTCACCGGCCACCCGCCTGTGGGGCGAATCGAATATCGGTGGTTTTTGGGGCAGCGAGCTGCGAGCTGCGGGCTATGACGGACTGTGGATCGAGGGCCGGGCCAGCGAACCGATGTACCTATCGATCGAACCTGGCAATGTGGAATTTCACCCGGCTTTCCACCTGTGGGGAGATGACACCTACCAGACCATTGAAGCGGTTGAATCCGAGCTCGAAACCAGGAAGGTGCGCGTGGCAGCGATCGGCCCGGCAGGTGAGACCCTGATTCCTTACGCACTCATCCTCAGCGACCACGGTCGGGTTGCAGGCAGGACCGGAATGGGAGCTGTCATGGGCTCGAAGTACCTCAAAGCGATCGCAGTGCATGGCAGCGAGAAGGTACCCCTGGCAAAAGAAACGCTGTACAAGGAACTGCGCACGCAAGCCAACCGGGCGCTGCGAGACGATCCAGTGACAATCGTTGCTCGCGAGCTGGGCACCGCCTGTGTGGCCGATTATTACGACTACCTGGGAGAGATGCCCAAGCGCTACTTCCAGGAAGGAGCGTCATATGAAGAGCTGCAGATCACTGGCACAGCGGTCGCCAGCAGCATTCTGGCAGGAGTCAAGGCCTGCCATGCCTGCGTCATCGCCTGCGGCAGGCTTGTACGACTCTCAGACGGCGTGAAACGCAAAGGCCCGGAATATGAAACGCTGGTGGGTTTTGGTCCAAACCTTGGTTTGAACGATCCGGATGTGGTGACCCGGTTGGGTGAGCTGTGTGACCGCTATGGGATCGACTCCATCAGCACCAGCAATGTGATCGGCCTGGCTTTCAGGCTGTTCGAGATGGGTAAGATAAACGATAAAGACACCGCAGGGCTCAGACTTTCCTGGGGAGATGCTGAGGCCGTCGAAACTCTGATCCATCTGATCGTCCAGCACCGGGGATTTGGAGAACACCTGGCTGGTGGGTCTCTGGCTCTTGCCAGGAGGTACAGTGCCGAAGATGAAGCGGTGCAGGTAAACGGCCTCGAAGCAGCTTACCACGACCCACGCGGATTTTCCGGGACAGCCCTGGTGTATGCCACTTCTCCCCGCGGTGCCTGCCACAACCAGTCGGATTATTTCCTGGCAGAAACAGGCCAGCTGCATTCCTGCCTCGGTATGGAGAGTTATCACCCGTTGGGCGGCTCTGAAAAAGCTGCCAATGTGGCCATTCACCAGGACTGGCGAACCGCCTGTAATGCGATGATCCTGTGCTATTTTTCGAATGTTCCTCCTCCAGCGGCGGTCGAGCTGATCAACGCTGCCTGCGGGTACGAATGGACGATAGACGACCTGATGCTCAGTGGGGAACGGGGTTGGAACCTGAAACGAATGATCAACACACGCTTCGGATTGACCAGGACAAACGACCGGCTGCCGAAGGCGATGCTGCGTCCTTATTCCGACGGTGTAAACGATAACTTCGTCCCTGACCTGGAAAACATGCTGGCGGCTTATTACCGCGCCCGTGATTGGGATCCGGTTACGGGTGTGCCGAATGTTTCCAAGCTGCATGAGCTGGATTTGGATTTTTGCATAAGATGAAATGCTCAATCGCTCGCAGCGCACACTCAGCTAAATGACATAGACCTCACAGGTTTAAGAAAACCCTGGCCATGGACGCAACGACTGGCCTGTGAGGTCTGGATCAGGCAGAATGATTGATGTGAATAAGGATAAACAGTGATGAAATTTGTTAGTGTTGCAGAGATGGTAGCCATAGAACAGGAGGCGAATGCAGCCGGCTTGACATACGCCCAGATGATGGAGAACGCCGGCCGCGCTCTGGCTGAGGTGCTGCTGGAAGAGTATGGATACCTGGAAGAAGAAGGCGCGCTGGGTTTGATCGGTTCCGGTAACAACGGCGGCGACACCCTGATTGCGCTTTACTGCCTGGCGCACGAGGGCTGGAAATGCAGCGCTTATCTCGTCCGTCCGCGTCCTGATGATGATCCACTCGTTCAGAGAGTTCTGGCATCCGGTGGAAAAGCCTGCTTCGGGGCGGATGATCCGGACGCCTCCAGGCTGGACGAACTGCTCGACTCCCACGGTCTGCTGCTCGACGGTATACTCGGCACAGGCTTCCGCCTGCCACTAAAAACTGAGCTGGCAAAAATCCTGAGAACCATACGCGCAAAACTCATGTCGATGTCCAATCCCCCGGCGGTAGTGGCAGTCGACTGCCCATCCGGAGTAGACTGCGACAGCGGCGAGAGCGCTCCTGAATGCCTGCAGGCCGAGATGACAGTCACCATGGCGGCATACAAACAGGGATTATTCAAGTTCCCTGCACACGAGCTGGCAGGCGAAATCCGGCTGGTCTCGATCGGACTGCCTGGAGAGGGGGAAGCCTTGAGTGCATGGAGGCAGTTATGCAGTTTCATCCCCGAAAAGGAATGGGTGCGCAGATGTTTGCCTGACCGGCCTGCTTCCGCCCATAAGGGCAGCTTTGGCACGGCGGTTATCGCTGCTGGTTCGATCCAATACACCGGGGCAGCCTGGCTGGCTGGACAGGCAGCTTACCGCATTGGAACAGGGCTGGTTACTCTGGCGGTCCCGCGCTCTCTCCATGCTGTCCTGGCAGGAAACTTCCCCGAAGCCACCTGGCTGCCTCTACCGGAAGAAGATGGCGCGATATCCAGGAAGGCGGCTCCGATCATCCATCGCAATCTGGATAGAGCCACCAGCTTGCTGGTTGGACCAGGTCTCGGCCTGGCAAAAAAAACCGGAAAATTTGTCCGGGACCTGTTATCAGGGGGTAAGCTGCCGCCCCTTGTCATCGACGCAGACGGATTGAAATTGCTCACCAGGGTGAACAACTGGCCGAACCGCCTTCCTGCCCAGAGCGTGCTGACCCCGCACCCGGGTGAGATGTCGGTACTCACGGGGATCCCGGCTGTCGAAATCCAATCTGAGCGGCTGGAGCTCGCCCGGCGCATGAGCAAGGCATGGAACCAGGTGCTGATATTGAAGGGTGCTTTTTCCGTCGTCAGCTCACCGGATGGAGAAACTGCCGTGATTCCAATCGCCACACCAGCCCTGGCGCGCGCCGGTACGGGTGATGTCCTGGCTGGATTGGTGGCAGGACTGCTTGCACAAGGAGTGCCTGCTTTCGAAGCAGCTGCCGCCGGCGCGTGGATCCACGCCCAGGCTGGAATGTGGGCTGCACGTCAAATTGGCAATTCCGCATCCGTCCTGGCTGGTGACGTGTTAAATGCGGTAAGCCAGGTTATTACTGAGCTGCAATAAATGAAAATCTTGCGGAGCAAGTCCGCAAGATTTTTTCTTGGAAAGCCTCGAATGGATTTAAAAGCCACTCATTAATGACCGTAATGACTCATCATAAATGAGGTGGGATTTACTATAGTCTGACCGAGGACACAGCCTAGGAGGCTTTGGCAGCCGCAGTTGACGGCTTATCGCTAGGCTTCGGCATTTCTACTGGAGCTTTCTGCTCTTCAAGCACCACCGGTCCGGCGGGCTGGATCCCTGCGAGGCGCTCTTTTGTCATGCGCGCATACTCATCCGTGCGGACACGTAAATCATCGATTGCGGCTCCTACTTTGGTGCGCGCATCCAGCATGGCCTGCTCGGCACGAACTTTTGCATCTTGGCTGTATTCAACTGCCTTGTCTTTAAGCTCGATGCTCTTATCTTTAATGATCGCACGTGTTTCTTCACCCGATTGAGGCGCCAGCAACAGGGCTACGGCCGCTCCTACCAGGCCACCCATGATGAAACCAGCAAAGAAATTACCAAAATCGTTACTATCTGACATTGTTCACTCTCCCTTTCTATTTTTCTTCTTGTTCGATCTTCTCAGCAGGCCAATGGTCGCAAAAAACTGCATAAAACCCGCCATATATTCATTCATCTTAATGACCGGTTCGACCACGTTCTCACTTAAGAACATAGTCGTACCGCGCAAGTTGCTGACGGTCTCATTGGTCGAATCCAGGATTGGCCGGATCTCATTTTGGATCATGTTAATTAAACGCGCTAACTGCAGGATCAATATTACCATGACCAGGCCCATCATTAAGGACTGGACAGCCAGGATGATGATGAATACATCTCTAATTTGTTCAGTTTTGTCGGGATTAGCCGTGAGAAGATAATAGATCGCCAGGCTGATCACCGTTACGATCAGCACCAATACCAGCAAGGTAATCACAACCGCCCGTTTTTGCTGCGGTGTCATGCCGACAGGTATCTCTGTCGAGCCTGTGGTCAGTTCAGGTGGTGTAACTGGAAGCTCTTCCTGCATGGAAATCGATCCATCTTGTATCCGCAGAATTATACCATTCACTCATCTGCCGGGCCTGCGATCTTTTCGATTTCTCCCACCAGGTGCTTCAATTCATCCAGGCGGATCGGGTCCACCAATCCTTCGTAAACCTGGGTGAGCGCATGATAATACCAGAGCGTGCCTGCTTTCCCTCCATTGAAGCGCTCCCAGATCCCGTCTCCCTGTCTTTGAAGAGCCACGAGAATGGTGCGCGCATTGTGCACCTTGTCTGCCAGGGAGACCAGCAGCACCTCCGCAGGATGGGACGGCAGCTTATGCAGGTATTCTTCTTTGCGAATTTTCCAGGGTGGCTTGATAACCGAGGTGCTGTCCGAGCAGGCTTCTACAATTCTCGCCACGCGCTCGCCAAATTCATCCCGGATACGCATCAGGGTCGGAAGGCCTCCCTGGTCTTCCACTGCATCGTGCAGCAGAGCCGCGATGGCCTGGTCTTCGTCGCCGCCATCTTCGAGCACGATAGCCGTGACTTCAAGGAGGTGGGCATAATAAGGGATATCACTGCCTTTTCGGCGCTGGGAACGGTGAAGCTCAAAGGCTAAAAGCAGTGCACGGGAAAAACGGTCAGTTAAAATAGCCAGCCCTCATTCGACGATCTCGTAATCGCTGGTAATCGGTACCCCAGGACGGAGGGTGCTGATAACCGAGCAGTAATTATTCTCCGAAAGATCGATGGCCCTTTCCAGGCTGCGAGGTTTAACAGCCCCTTTCGCCATATAATGCAGGTGGATATGAGTGAAAGTGTAAGGAGGATCGGGCTGCTGTTCTCCAGAACAGATAACCTTTAATTTAATTAGCGGCTCGCGTTTCTTTCTCAAGATCTCGATGACATCATGGGCAGCACAGGCGGCGGCAGAGATCAGGAGCAAATCCGAAGCTTTCACACCTGCCCACCTGTGTTCGGGATCCGGTGACCAGCCGATTACAATCGAGGTGCCGTTTGAATCACTGGCTAACTGCATCGTCCCTTCGACCCAGCGCACGGTCACCGGACCCATATATTTCTCAGCGACTCCAGGATCTCAATTGACATTCGAGAGGATTTCTTCGATCTGTTCGGCTACCCGCACATTTTCGGGATGGTCGGTTCGGTTCATCGTCAGCTGCGCTGAGATGCGGTGCAGCAGCCTGGGATTGACCCGCGCTAGCTCCTCGGTGATGTGTCGCCACAGCCTGTGCAAGTCGGGATTTGGGTGTGTGGCAGCAAATACTGCGATTTGGGCAGGGGAGGCCATGCTTTGATTCCAGGCGCTCACGTTGATATCCAGCTCCCGCCCGGCATTCGACCAGTAATAAGACAGCATTGGATTGATCAGGCCACGCATCCGGCTCCATAAGGCATCTTCTTCCTGGACCAGGGAGAAAAAGGCCAGGTAGTATGGTCGTGCAGCAGTGTAATCCCGGTTGACCTGTGAAAGCTTACCGGCAATCGCTGAAGCGTAGGAGGCCATGTACCAGCGCAGCTCGTCGACAGTGGCACCTGGCTCCCCGAGGATGACCGCATCCCACTGCAAGCGGCAGGCCAGCTGGTATGTATACGTCGAGGCAGCAAAATCTTGAGAGCGCTGAAGCATCGCTTTTTTAGCCAATGCCCGGGCAGAATCAACACCGGGAGGCACATCCGCCGGTACAGGCGTCTGTTCGATATCCCGGCACAGGATCTGCAGCGCCGGCTCATCTTCGAACAGTGGGATACCCCGCCCGGGTAGAGAAAAACGTGTACCCTTCAGCATGACCAGGCCGCGAATCTGAAGGTCACCGAGCAGCAGCTGAACATAGTCAACCTGGTTCCGGTCGTTCAGGAGCAGGTAGGCTATCTCTTCCAGGTCAACTTCGAGCCCGTTGCGAATCAGGACAAAGACATAATCGGCTTCACAACGCTCGATGAAATCCGCCTCACTTTTGATTTCATCTGCCAGGCACAACGGGCTGAATAATGTGATCGGCTGATCCTGGAATTCGTATACCTGCTGGTGTATCCCCAGCTGAATGATTTCTCTCAAGGCATTGCGGTTGCGGGCATAACCCTGGGCTTCATAACGTTCGTAAAGCGAATTGAGCAAATCATCCGTATTCAGCTCTCCGGGTCGATCGCTGATTTCCCGGTATATATCCCGCAGCACATCTCGCCGCGTGGTCATATCGAGGGACATCACCTTCAGGCGTGTAAAAACCTGACGGTATTGGGCATCGAGCGGCACGTGCAGGCTTTGATCCACTTCACGTACCCGTGCAGACACAGGCGAGCTGGATTTTTCAACCGGCGTGATTTCCTGGCTCTCCTCCTGTATGTAATCCAGGGGTGCGACGAATAGCTGCAGGTCCTTGAGGTAGATCTGGACGAGGTCCCGGTTGTCTTCCAGCCAGGCTTTGAATTGAGAGTAACCAAAGTCAACTTCATTGAACGCCGGGTCCATCATGAGCATGGTTTGCTTCAGCCGGGTTGCCAGGACGGGGACATCCCCCCTTTGTTCGTGCGCCTGCAGGGCCTTCACCAGCAGGTTGCGCGACTGCTCGATCTCGATGCAAGACTGGTCATCCACGTCGGCTGGCTCACCCAGGGCGGTTTCCAGGTATACAAACTCATCGCAGGACTTAACCAGCAGCCCATGGGTTATGCTGCGCGGCCCGATCCCGATGGTGTAATGGCCGTATTCACGTAATTTAGCCACCAGGGGACTGAAATCACTGTCGCCGGAAACGACCACGTAGGTACGGATCGACGGGCGTGTCATGGCGATCTCGAACGCGTCGATTGCCATGCGGATATCGGCGCGATTCTTGCCTGAGCGCAGGCTGTAGATCTGGATCAGGTCGATGGAATTATTCATCATCTCATCGCGATAACGAGAAAAACGCGACCAGTCTCCATAGGCACGCTTAACCACTGCTGGACCCCGGGTCTGCAGATATTCCATCAAGCCGGTAACTTCAAAATCGAAGAATTCCCTCTCCGCCCATAAAGCGATATTCTCAAAATCAATGAAGACCGCAATCTGGTCATTCATTATTAACTCCTTTGATTTATTTTTAATATTTCAGGTGCGGTATTAGAGCTTTAAGACCAGCAGGTCAGGAATGCCGCCTGCGGTCCCACACCTGGTGTGCAGCACGTACAACTATATTCCATTGGGATCTCTCTGGCTGCGGTGACTGTCCGAGGCTGTCTGAAAAGGGAACCCCAGCCAGTGCATCCCACCAGGAGAGTGCGCAGGCTTCTCCGGCCTGCAGATCGTAACCCCCTTCCAGGAATAAAGCGATCTTACCCTGGCAATTTCGATCGCACCACAACGTCAATTTTTCAATGAGCTGGTAATAGCCGCCAGCTGACAGCTGTAAAGAACCTAATGGATCTCTCCAGTGCGGATCGAAGCCGACGCTCACCAGGACCATCTCTGGTACGTAGTCATCAAGCAGGGGCAGAATCAACTCGTCCATCACAGTATTAAATCCAGTGTCGCCGGTACCGGGAGGCAGCGGGAAATTGGCTGTGAACCCTTCCCCCTCCCCCTCACCGATCTCATCAACATAGCCGGATCCCGGGTAAAGCGGCGACTGGTGAGTTGAGAAGTAGAACACATCTGGCCGGCGGAGAAACATTTCCTGGGTGCCGTTGCCGTGATGCAGGTCCAGGTCCACAATTGCCAGCCGTCTGGCAGGCTGAAAATTTAAATTGACCGGATGCAGCAATTGCTGCGCCGCGATGGCGATGTTGTTCAGCAGGCAAAAACCCATCCCCCGTCCTGGCGAAGCATGGTGTCCGGGAGGCCGGGTTAATGCCAGGGCTCGATCCGACTTTCCCGTCCATACCGTTTCGGCTGCAGCTACAGCGCCTCCGGCCGCGTTAAGAGCCAGCTGCCATGAGGCCGCTGTCGTGTAGGTGTCCATGTCCAGCCGAGCGAGGTGCGCGCAGGAATTTTCCAGCTGATCCAGGTAGGTGGGGGTGTGAACACTGGTAAGCAGCTCATAAGGCAGCTGAAGGGGCTCGATTTTCTGGCAGGAATCCCAGATCCCACAGTCCTGGAAAGCTGCTTTAATGACTTCCAGCCTTTCCGGCCGCTCCGGATGCCCGGGCTCATAATGGGCCTGGTGTCCGTGGGAGAAATACAGGCTGATTTTTTTCATATCGTGATATGATTTTACCCCATCCACGCTGGAAAGGGTAATTTTATGACTGAGCTGATCTACCAGATTGATGCCTATCAGAAAGAATGCGATGCCAGGGTGATTGAGCTGGATTCAGACAACCGGGGCATTGTTATAGACCGGACGGTATTTTATCCAGGCGGCGGAGGCCAGCCCAATGACACCGGTACTCTCACCTGCGGCAGCCAGGTTATTCCCGTAACCCGGGTCAAAAAAGTCGGCGACTTTGCCTTCCATTACGTGGATGGTGATGATGCCCTGCCTGCCGTCGGCGATCCAGTTCACAGTTCAATCGATTGGGAACGCCGCTACCAGCTGATGCGCACCCACACCGCTTTGCATGTGCTGTGTGGTGTGGTGTTCAGAGATTACGGCGCCCTGGTGACAGGCGGTGACATGGAACCACTTCAAGGCCGCATGGACTTTGAATTCGAGACCATGCAGAAGGAACTGGTGATGGAAATTGAAACTGCCGTTAACCTGGAAATTGGACGTGCTCACCAGGTGCGGGTTGAAATCCTGCCGCGTGCACAGGCATTCCAGATTCCCGACCTGATACGCACCAAGATCAACCTGCTGCCAGAAGGCATTCAAAAAGTGCGCGTGGTTGAAATCGTCGGGCTCGACCTGCAGGCGGACGGGGGAACCCACGTGAACAACACCAGCGAAATCGGCCGCATCCGGGTGACGGATTACAAGAGCAAGGGAAAAATAAACAAGCGCCTGTACATCGAGGTCGGTCCAGCGGAATGACCAGCACCAGGCAGGCGCAGGTCGTGATTTGCGGTGCGGGGATTGCTGGTATTTCCAGCGCCTATTTCCTGGCTGCCAGAGAAGGTATTAAAGACATACTTCTGCTGGATATGGATTCCCCACTGAGCCTCACCAGCGACCAATCGACCGAATGCTACCGCAACTGGTGGCCGGGACCGGGCGATGGGATGGTCCGGTTAATGAACCGCAGCATCGATTTGATGGAAGGACTTGCCCAAGACAGTAATAACATCTTCCATCTGAACCGGCGCGGGTACCTGTATTGTTCCTCCGATCCTGCACAGCTGCCTGCCATACACCAGGATGCGCAGGAGATTTCAAGGCTGGGAGCGGGACCAGTGCGGGTGCACGAAGGATCTGGTGGTCATGATACTTACCACCCATCTGAAATTGAGGACTACTCTAACCAGCCCTCTGGAGCTGACCTGCTGCTCGGTCGAGAAATGGTCCGGCATCACTTCCCGTTCCTGGCAGATGATATCTGTGCGGTCTTGCACGCCCGCCGCGCCGGTTGGCTGAGCGCCCAGCAGCTAGGGATGTACCTGCTGGAGCAAGCCCGCCAGCTTGGGGTCCGATTTTTAAACGGACGTGTAAGCGGGGTAGAAATCCTACACGACCACGAATACCGGGTGACCACCGCCAGCGGCGATCAGATCGTCACCAATACTTTCGTGGACGCGGCCGGACCTTTCGTAAAGCCAGTCGCTGCGATGCTGGGAATCGATCTCCCGGTGGCTCACGAGCTGCATCTGAAAGTGAATTTCAAAGACAGCCTGGGAGTGCTGCCGCGCAGCGCACCGCTGGTGATTTACACCAATCCTCAAACCTTGGAGTGGACAGCAGATGAGCGCCATGAGCTGGAAGCCGATCCCGATTACCGCTTCTTGCTGGACGAGATGCCCTCCGGAGTACACACCCGTCCAGAAGGCGGACCGGGCAGCCAGATGATCCTGGTGCTGTGGGAATACAGCAATGCCAGAGTGAATCCCGCCTGGCCTATCCCGGTCGATCCATTCTATGCAGAGATCGCCCTGCGCGGGCTGGGGCGGTTAATCCCTGGCATGCGCCGCTATTCAGGCAACTTCACCAGGCCAACGGTGGATGGGGGCTATTATACAAAAACTCCCGAAAACCGGCCTTTGATCGGACCGCTGCCGGTGCCGGGGGCCTTCGTGATCGGCGCCCTGTCAGGATTCGGCATCATGGTCTCGTGTGCTGCCGGTGAGCTGCTGTCAAAACACATCGCCGGGAGTGAGCTGCCGGAGTACGCTCCTGCATTCGAGCTGGAACGCTACCGAAAACCTGACTACCTGGAGCTGCTTCATAACTGGGTAGATTCCGGGCAGCTATAATATCCTGATGGGAAATATCAGTCTTATAATCTTAATATCCTGAATTTGTTCCTAAACGGGTTACCCGGGTGCGAACGACCCGCCTGCTTCCAGGTTTATTCTTGCTCTCAGCAGCCTCCCTCAGCTTCGAGATCAACCTGACACGCCTGTTCGCGGTCTCCCAGTTCTACCACTTCGCCTTCATGATCGTCAGCATTGCGCTGCTCGGATACGGCGCTTCTGGAAGCGTGCTGGCTGCCTTCCCACAGATTAAAAGGAATTCTATCCCGCAGACTTTATATTGGTCCTCCCTGGGGGCAGCACTTTCCATCCTGGGCAGCTACCTGGTGGTCAACTGGCTGCCCTTCGATTCCTTCAGCATGGCCTGGGACCGCCGGCAGGTCCTGGTGCTGGTTTTTCACTTCCTGGTGCTTTCGACTCCTTTCTTTTTCACCGGAATAGCGGTGGGATTGGTGCTCGCGGCTGATCCGGATAAAGCCAATCAGACCTACGCAGCCAACCTGGGGGGCTCAGCCCTGGGCTGCCTGGTGTTGCTGCTGGCGCCTGCGCTGGTGGGAGGCGAAGGGATGGTGGTGCTTGCCGCGCTTATTTCCGCAGCCGCGGCGCTCATTTTCCTGCGGGAGGATAAATATCGAGGGCCTGGTACGGCTGTGAACCAGTTACCAGACATGCGATCTGACCAGTTCAGCGATGAAGGGAGGTGGGTTTATGGGCGCTTCACCATTGGCGCAGCTGTCATCGCCATCGTTTTCCTGGTAAGCGGTTCAGCCGAGCTGGTGCGTCGGATCCAGGGCAGCTCCATCTTCCCCGCCCTGGAGCTGCGCCTCTCCCCTTACAAGAGCCTTTCGTACGCCCAACAGTATCCGGACTCAGAGGTGATCTACCGGAAATGGAATTCGGTCTCACGCCTGGATCTGGTGCGCAGTAGCGGCATTCGCTCCTTTCCCGGCATGAGTTTTAATTACACACAAAAGCTGCCTGCCCAGGATGGCCTTTTCATCGATGGCGACGACCTGAGCCCGGTGGTCAGGCCGGGTGCGGATTTGGAATATACACGCGCTCTGCCTGCCAGCATCGCCCTGCAGATGAGGCCGGGTGCCAGTGTGCTGGCCCTGGAGCCGCGCGGCGGGCAGGATATCCTGACCGCCGTTGCCGGTGGGGCACACCTAGTCACTGCCGTGGAGGCCAATCCGTTGGTATTCGAGGCGGCTGCTCCAATTTACAGCCTGCCGCAGGTACGGAAAATAGCCAGCAATGGGCGCAGCTTATCGAAGGACATAAACCAAGAATTCGATGTCCTGATCCTTTCCCTTATCAGCTCATTTCACCCGGTGCGCTCCGGTGCATACAGCCTATCTGAGGACTACCGCTACACGGTCGAAGCATTCCAGGATTACCTTCAGCGCCTAAGCCCGGCCGGGATACTGGTCTTCACACGCTGGATCCAATCGCCCCCCACTGAAAGCCTGCGTGCATTTGCGACCATCCTGACCGCCCTCGAAGCCCAGGGAGGAGACCCGCAGGAACAGGTATCAGCTTTTCGCAGCTACAACACCATCACCTACCTGGTCAAAAACCAGCCTTTTACACAGGCTGAGCTGGCCCTTATAAAAGAGTTCACCGAGCAGTCAGCTTACGACCTGGTCTACCTGCCGGGACTTGAGGTTGAAGAAACCAACCGCTTTAATATCCTGCCGGAGCCCGAAGATTACCTGGCCTTCAGGGAGCTGGTCCACTCGCAGGACAGAAACGCTTTTTACCGCTCTTACCCATATGCTGTCGAGCCTGCCACGGATGACCGCCCGTTCTTCGGTCACTACTTCCGATGGTCGCAGACACCCCAGATCTTCGCCGAATTGGGGATGACCTGGCAGCCATTCGGAGGGGCGGGTTATTTTGTTCTACTGGCGCTGCTTATGATCGCACTTTGCCTGTCCGGCATGGTGATCTTGCTGCCTGTGTGGATCATAAAGCGCGGCGGGTTTTGGAAGCATACGGCAGCTGGGTCCTGGCCGGGTGGAAAGCTGCCCAAACGATATCCATTCTATTTCGGGCTGCTGGGATTGGCCTTCTTGCTGGTGGAAATCCCCCTGATTCAAAGCTTTATCCTGTACCTGGGCAGCCCGGCCTATGCCTTCGCCGTCGTTGTTTTCAGCCTGCTGGCCTCATCCGGAGTTGGGAGCCTGGTGAGCGATCGAATCCAGCTACCCTTTGGGTTGGCCTTGATCGCTTTCAACCTGGTGCTGCTGCAGTTCATTCGACCTTTATTGGTTGAGAAGACACTGGGATGGCTGATCGAATCCCGGATGGCGCTGGTATTCATAGTACTCGCCCCGCTTGGATTGTTCATGGGAACAGCTTTCCCGGGCGGTATCCGCTGGATGGTCTGGCGACCCGGCATGCAGGCCTGGATTCCGTGGATCTGGGCGATCAACGGTGCCGCCTCGGTCATCTCAGCCATCCTGGCTGCCCTTTTAGCGCTGTCTTTCGGCTTCGGATTTGTCCTCAGGCTGGGAATGGTCTGCTACCTGGCTGCCTGGCTGGTCGTTATGGCGTCGGAACGGCGGTCGCCTGCTCGATACCTTGCCCGGTGAAGGGGACAAAGGCTACCCCGCCCATATTGTAGGCTTTCAGCTTTCCGTCCTGGTCCAGCTCAAATTTCCACAGTGACTGGTAGCTCCCCGGAGGGCCGATGGGGATCACCAACCTGCCTCCGGGAGCCAGCTGGGTGACCAACTGCGCCGGCAGGTGGTCCGGTGCGGCGGTGACGATGATGGCATCGAACGGCGCTTCTTCCTGCCAACCGTAATACCCGTCTCCCTGTTTCACATTAACCTGGTATCCCAGTGACTCCAACCGTCCTGCCGCGCTGGCTGCCAGCTCTGGCACGATCTCGATGCTGTAGACCTCGACACCCCCCAATGCAGCCAGCACCGCCGCCTGGTACCCCGACCCTGTACCGATTTCCAGCACCTTATCGCCGCTCTCCAGGGCCAGCATTTCGGTCATCCAGGCCACGATATAAGGCTGCGAGATGGTCTGACCGTACCCAATCGGCAGGGGGTGGTCAGCATAAGCCTGGTCCAGATAATCTGGCGGAGTAAATTCGTGGCGCGGCACTTCCCGCATCGCCTGCAGAACGATTTCGGATTTCACCCCGCGGCCTGCAATTGTTTTTTCAACCATCTGCAGGCGCTGATCGTGAAAAGGATCCGGTTGTGCGGTACGTTTAAGTCCAGATGTCGGTGGTGCAGCGATGTGCGAGGTCGCCAGAACCTGCTGCGTGGTTACCTGGCTGCAGGCTGTTGGCAGCAAGACCAGCATGCACAGCATGAGCACTGCAATATATCTCATACTTCAATTTTCTCAATTATGCAGCAAAATTCAGACCTCACAGGTCCCGGAAGACCTGTGAGGTCTACCAGTTGTTTATCTCAGCGTCGCCAGGTACTCCTCGATCGGCATCGCCGGCAGGGTGGTGATTTTCAGGCTACCGCGCAGGGTCAATTCGGTTGAGACACGAATGACAGATTTATTATCAGGCGCTTCGATGAGTGAAACGATGTCATAAGGACCCAACACCGCGTATTGAGATAACATCTTCACACCCATCACTTCCAGGTCGCGGTTGAGCTCCCCAATCCAATCCGGATTGACCCGCAGGTTTTCGGCTCCTTCGTCCGTCAAGGTACCCAGCAGAATATAAATCGCCATGTGAACCTTCCTCCAGGTTCCTAGAATTTCTGCTCCTGATAATTATATATTACAATGCCCATTGCCTGAACAGGGGTTGCGATGCCTGACTACAAGAAATACTTCCTGCTGGATCCCGATGTTACTTATCTCAACCACGGCTCTTTCGGCGCCTGCCCGCGCCCGGTTTTTGAAAAATACCAGGACTGGCAGAGGCAGCTCGAATCCCAGCCGGTCGAATTCCTGGGGCGCAAATTCGGAGGGCTACTGAGTGATGCACGCGAGAGGCTGGCGGACTTCCTGGGCGTAAATTCGAGCGATCTGGTTTATTTTCCCAACCCGACGACTGCAATCAACATGGCTGCCAGGAACATAGCCCGCCTGGTAGAAGGTTATTCTGGTGTGCCGCTGCGGCCCGGAGATGAAATTCTCTCTTCAGATCACGAATACGGCGCACTCGACCGCACCTGGAGATATTTCTGCGCACAGAACGGAAATTCCTACGTGAACCGCAGGCTGCCCCTCCCACTCCTTGAGCCCAGTGAGCTGGTCGAGCACTTCTGGAAGGGAGTGAATGATAAAACACGCGTTGTTTACCTGAGTCACATCACCAGCCCAACCGCTTTGATCCTTCCAGCTCAGGAGATCGCGCGGCGGGCCAGAGAGACTGGCATCCTCTCGATCATCGACGGCGCCCACGCACCGGGACAAATCGATCTTGATCTGCAGTCAGTCGGCGCCGATCTCTACGCCGGCGCCTGCCACAAATGGCTGATGGCGCCCAAAGGCAGCGCATTTTTATATGTGCGCTCAGAACTGCAGGCTTATCTTGACCCGCTGGTCATCAGCTGGGGATATCTGCCTGAATCCGGCTACGGCAGTGGGCTGGATTTTATTGACCGGCATGAGTGGCAGGGCACGCGCGATATTGCGGCTTACCTGTCCGTTCCCGCAGCCATTGAATTCCAACAGGTAAACAATTGGGAAAAGGTACGCCAGGAATGTCATCGGCTGGCAGTGGAGGCGCGCCGGCGCCTCACCGAATTGACCGGTCTCACTCCCATCTGCGGCGAGGACTCCTTCCGTCAGATGTTTGCCGCCCGCCTGCCTGACGACGTGGATACAGATATATTAGCAAGACGGCTATACGAAGAATTCCACATCGAAGTGCCAGCCATTCACTCGAACAGCTGGAAAATCCTGCGCGTCTCGATCCAGGGATACAACTCGGAGCAAGATGTTGAAAGGTTGATTCATGCGTTGAAGAGTCTTGTTTTTAGCTGAGAATGATCAGCCGGGATACCAGGAAGCTCCGGTTTTCATCGCCTGACCAGGGAATTTGAGAGTGATTTTTCTCGAGCTGCCGGAACAGGGTATGATTAAAAAAAATTCATGCCGCAGGCTGCCGGTCAGGGTGATTTGACGGGCATTCAATCCTTTAATAACCCTTTTCCCGGTATTCAAATACGCCAGGCCCCCCACAATCACAGCAAACATTACACAGAAACCTACCAACATTATCTTATCCATATATTTGTCAAGTAAAACACCTGCAACTGCCAATATCAAATATATGGTTGCTAAAATGAAAATGAAATTCCCATATATTTGCACAGCTTTTCAACATCGTAGCGCTCTTTTTCCTTCTTTGAGGCAGTGTTGTATGCGGAAATTAACCAGGTCACTTTCTTGTATTTTATCAACCAGCCTAAAAGATACAGCACAATTGCTGGCAGTACATATACCAGAACCGGTACTCTTTCATTATTTTTGAAAAATTCAAACAATTCTGCCAATTGATTTATCCAGAAGACCAACCATAATTTGCCTGATCAGAACTCACTGCCCGGTTTTTGCAATGAAAAGTTGAATTTAATTTTGCCTGATGTATGTAAACATCCCAATAAAGATCAGGATTGAAGTCAGACCACATGGAATAATCCTGATAATGGATTCAACGTTGAGCCTTTGTGCTTCCGCGATGAGTTGGGAAAAGAACAAAGGCGTCAGAAACTCAAAAAGTATGATTACCAGACTGGCGAGAAGAAAATATCTGGTCAGCTGTGATTTCCAGGAAACAACAACTGCCGCTGCGCCAATAAAAATCGTCAAGACGCCTATCACGAGTAAGAAATCTGCTACTGTTAATAAAACCGCTGTGCGTTCTGGAGTGCTTAAAACACCGGTTATCAATTTGGAGTATGCAATATCAAGCACGATTCCACCCAGAAAAACAGCTGAAATCCAGGCATAAAATCTTACCACCAGTGTTTGAATTCCATCACCGATGCGATCCGATTTCTCTTAATCCAATCACCCTCGGGATGCGGTGAAATCCGCAACGGCATCTACCGTCGCTGGCTTCGAAGCAAAAGGCAAAATTGTTCCTATCGAAGAACTTGCGCACAAAGTTGCCAGCTGCAAGGCGCGTCTGGCATCCTGCAGGGCATCCTGAGCTGAATCCTGGGTGAACACTTCTGGACGCATATTCACGCGCAGGTGGATTTCCCCGGTCAATTCAACGATTCTGCTAACGAATGCTGGCTGGTCGGTCTCTATTGGGCATATCATGTAGGAAGGGCGCAGCTCGACGATCTGCTGTAATATAGGAAGAGTATTCCCACCCATGATAAGCGCAGGGCGTCTACCCAGCACCAGCTCAGTCTCGTCAAACAAATACTGCAGAACAGGTTTCAACACCGAACGAAAAAGTCCAGGTGAGAGCATCGGCGGGCTGGCTGAGGATTCAAAAACCGTCACCTCAAGATTGCATTCTGCCGCTCTGCGGATAAATACAAGCAGCAGCGAAGCCAGGTAATCGAGCGTTGCCCGGGTCTCTGCGGGCCTGAGCAGGCAGTCGCAAAGCAAGTCATTGAGGCCCAGGAGGTGCCCTGCCAGGGTGAATGGACCGATGATGGGGATTTTGACAGCGGTGCCAGGCAAATTCTGCTGTAAACGCTGAGCGGTTTCCAGGAGCCAGGGAAAGCGGCTGTGGCGGTCGAAATCCAATCTTAACTTCTGGATTTCTACGTGAGATGAGCAGATTGGCTGGGAGATGAGAGGCGAGCCATTTCCATCAGGCTCGGCTACTACACAACCCAATGTCTCCGCTTCCAGGTTGTAGATATCGATTCCGAGAACAATATGTGACAGGTGATAACGCTCGATGGCAGCTTTGAAAGCCCGGAAAAGCAGCTCCGGGCTGCGCGAGACCTCCCAGGGCCGCAGGCTCACCAGGCTGGCTGCATGGTCATATGGAAACGGTTCAAAGTGGGTCATTTTCCAGGGATTCTATTTCTCACAATTGGTTTACCTGCAGCTCCGAGGCGACCATGATCTCAACCAATTTTTCGAAGCTGGTGGCAGGCTGCCAGCCCAGGATTTTCCTGGCCTTGGAGGCGTCGCCGACCAGCAGGTCGACATCGGCAGGTCGCATCAGTTGTTCATCCTGGTGTACGTATTCCCTGTAATCCAGCCCGACCACCTGAAATGCCAGCTCAGCGAACCTGCGCACGGTATGGGTACGCCCGGTCGCCACCACGAAATCACCGGGCTGTTCCTGCTGTAGCATCAGCCACATGGCATGCACATAATCAGGCGTGTAACCCCAATCGCGCTGGGCATCCAGATTCCCCAGCCGCAGCTCCCTCTCAAGGCCTAATTTAATTCGCGCCGCGCCGCGCGAGATCTTGCTGGTGACGAATTCGTGCCCCCGACGCGGGCTTTCATGGTTGAAGCAGATCCCGGAGACTGTAAACAGTCCGTAGCTCTCCCGGTAGTTCACCGTGATCCAGTGTGCGTATACCTTTGCGACGCCGTAGGGGCTACGCGGGTAAAACGGGGTGTTCTCGTTCTGCGGCACTTCGCGAGCTTTGCCGAACATCTCGCTGGTGCTGGCTTGGTAGAAGCGAATATGCGGATCGACCAGGCGAATGGCATCCAGTAGTCGGGTCACCCCCAGGCCTGTCACTTCTCCCGTAAAAACCGGCTGCGACCAGGAGGTCTGCACGAACGACTGTGCTGCCAGGTTGTAAACCTCCTGCGGCCTGTGACGCTCGAGAATATCGATCATCGAGGCCTGGTCCAGCAAATCCCCGGAGGCGAGTTCCAGCTCATCCTGGATGTGCTTGATGCGCTCGAAATTGATCGTACTCGACCGGCGCACCATGCCGATCACCTTGTACCCCTGCTGGAGCAGGAATTCAGCCAGGTATGATCCATCCTGACCGGTGATGCCAGTTATCAACGCACGTTTTTCAGCCATGAATAATTCCCTTTCCGAGTACAGAGCTTCCAGTACCCAAGTATAAAGGAAAAATCAGGTCCAGTACGTACGGCTCAAGGTAGTAGATAAGACCTCGGTCAGGTCATCCCCGTCTTTGATTTGGCAGCAGGTGAAGTGCAGCGCCGTGAGGGTGTTCAGCAGGCGCTCCTGGGAAACATCCGGCTTACCGAAAGAGGCTGCGTCGACCAGTACCATCACCGGCCGCAGTCCCCGGCGGCGCAGGATATCGGCGGTCAGGTAGACTCCGTCCGAGCTGCCGGGTGTGATGACGACTACGGTGCTGCCGCGCGGCAGGTAGCGCGCCTGGGCTTCGACCATGGCATGCAGCGGTAGATCGACATCCGGCTGCAGCAGTGCCAGGGCTTCCAGGATCTTTCCCAGCTGCCGGCCGCCGCGGTCAGAAGGCAAGACGCGCAAAGAATGGCCGGTGGAGACCAGCCCAACCGCCCGGCCGCGCTGGATATAGTACCTGGACAGCGAAGCTGCGATGGTCACACCGTATTCAATGGTCGAAGGCGGCAGCTTGAACTGGTATTTCTTGCGCCAGACCTCCTGCGGTTCAAATTGAACCACCAAGCGGGGCTGGTCAACCTGGACATCCCTGGAAGAATCTACGAAAATCCAAACTTCAGCCAGCGGATCAAGCTCGAATTCTTTCACCATCAGGCGGTTTCGCCGGGCTGTGCTCAACCAGTGAATGCGATTTAATGGATCACCAGGTGCGTACTCCCGCACCCCGGCTGCGTTGGAGGTGATCTGCGTGGTGCGCCGGCGGAGAGCTTCTCCACCTGGCAGCATACCCGGCGGATTGGGAAAGCTGTGGATTTCAAGCAGCAGCGGGTAGACCAGCAGAGAATTTTCCCCCGGATACGTCCGGCTGACCGGGAATAATCCGAACGGGTCACCCGAAATCAAGCTGGTTGGTCCCAGGCTAAATACGCCGCGCAGCATGAGGCGCGTTCGAGAAACATAAGTGTGCGTCTCTCCGCTGCCGACCATGGTCAGCACATGGGAAGAGTAAGCCCCCGGCAGGTTCCCTTCGTCCCGGATTTCGATCCACAGGCGCGGGAGACGACCAGGATTGATCACGTCGAATTTTTCTTCGAAAATCTGCCCGACCTGCGAGCGAAGTGTACGGGAAGAGCGCGTAAACTGGATGCCGCGCAGCACCCACTTCGAGATGAGCCAGCTGACCACGATCAACCCGGCACACAAGTAAAACAGTCGAAAAAAAAGTCGTGAATAAATCGGGTTGCTGGATACCAATCCAGCAACCAGGCTGAAAATCACCGCGAATATTAAGAAACGCCGGGCTGCGGGCATCCGGGTGCCTTTCCTACTGCCTGGGATTGGAGGTCTGGAATGGACTCTCGCGCTGCACGCGCGCTGGATCTCCGCCGGGCGCTGTGACCGACTGCAGGATCTCGTTCACGATTTGTTCCGCGTTGATATCCCTCAACCTGGCGCCGGGGCCTAAAATCACCCGGTGAGACAAGGTTGGTACAGACAGCGCCTTGATATCATCCGGAAGGATGAATTCCCTGCCATCCATGGCGGCGCGCGCCTGGGATGTGCGGTACAATGCCAGGCTGCCGCGTGGACTGGCTCCCAGGTAGACTTCGGGATGCTTGCGAGTCTGTTCCACGATTTCCATGATGTAGCGTTTCAGCTCAGGGGAGACGAACACTTCCTTGATCGCTTCCTGGGCACGGGTTAATTCGTCCACGTTAACTACCTGGGAAAGCTCTTCAAAGGGATGGCGAAACTGCTGGCTGTCGAGAATCTTAATTTCATCTTCATTGCTCGGATATCCCAGGCGGACCCGGACTAGAAAGCGGTCTAACTGAGCTTCGGGTAAGGGAAAGGTACCTTCGTATTCGATTGGATTTTGCGTCGCCATGACAATGAACGGGCGTGGCAGCATGCGGGTGACACCATCCACCGTCACCTGGCGCTCTTCCATTGCCTCCAACAAGGCAGCCTGAGTCTTCGGCGTGGCGCGGTTGATCTCATCACCCAGAATCACCTGCGCCATGATTGGCCCGGCGCGAAATTCGAATTCGCGCGAAACCTGGTTAAAGATGGAGACACCAGTCACATCACTCGGGAGCATATCTGGAGTGAATTGAATGCGGCTGAAGAGGCATCCCAGGGACCTGGCCAGGCTGCGTGCCAGCATGGTTTTACCGACTCCGGGGACATCCTCGATTAACAGGTGTCCCTGACATAGTAAACCGACCAACGCCAGCTCGACCGCCTGGCGCTTCCCGATGATCACATTTTCGATATTCTCGACGACTCGATTGGTGAAACTCTGGACTTCTGTCATGATCCTCTCCAAGAAGAATGAATTATCGGAATCATCCCATACAGGAAGTCAATTGTATTACGGATTGAGCAGGGTGTTCGGTCTTCAAGGCCTGTTCTGCCTGGACTGTGAACCCACTGTTAGCCCCTTTATTACCTCCAGTAATCAGGGCTTTATCAAGAACACATTAAGTACCAGCCATAACCAGCAATAGTTCAAAACCGGCTTGAGCTTATGGCGGCTGGCAAAGAGCAGTACCGCCAGCACCAACCCACAGGCGAAGCGCAGCAAGCCCCCAGTTTCCCGAAAGGTCGAAAACGGGAGGAAGACGAAGGCTAGGCAGTTGAACAATAAAGCCAGGGAGAGGTCTTCGCAATTCCCACCCAGTATGCGCCGGGAGGCACTCCAGATGCCCCAGGTGACCGGGAGCAGCACTGCTGGCGCGAATACGACCAGCATGGAGAGCAGGTATTTCCAGCTGGCCGAGCCAATTCGCCACAGGCCCATGAATGGAAACCATTCGAATGAAGTGGCCATTTCGCCGCCGGATGCGATCCCAAACTGGCCAAAGGTATGGTAAAGCCAGAATTGGAAGAACCCATAAGGCAGGATCGCTGCCAGGAATATTAACCAGAAAGAACTCCAGTTTCGCCTGGAAAAATCGAAAATCCAGGCAGCTGCCACAAAAAGCACGGTAACTTCCTTGGCAAAGAGCGCCAGGCTGAAGAGAAGCGCACTGAGCACTCGTTTTTCTTTCGTCCGGGCCAGCCATCCCAACGCCACCAGCGCATATGCCAGCGGCTCGGGCAGGTCCACTATCAATGCCAGAAGAAAACCGACCCATAAACCGTAGATCAGCGCATACCAGCGGCTCACCTCCCAACCGTGGATCAGCTCACCTACTGCCCAGGTCCCGACCGCCTGAGACAGGATACCGAGCATAATCAGGACCCATGGAATGAGCTGCACATTGCCCAAAACCAGGATTCGGGATAACACTGGCAGCAGGATCCTCTGGTAGCGGTAGGCAGGCACGTCGAGGTAGCGAATAATTTGCGAGGGATCGAGGTTGCGCGCGATGTAGTACACAAACTGACCGTCATAACCCGCCGTCCCATCCTGGTCTCCGCTGGAAAAGCGGGTCCCCAGGCGCGCCAGGGCCAGTGCGTCCCCGTGAAAATTCAGCAGCACCATGAATACCAGCCCAGTTGCCAGGAGAAGGGTCAGCGCGGCTGGTGCGAAAGGTTTATCCACAAGTCGTTTCATCCGGATCTATCTCCGGTGCGGGCGGACTTTCGCAGGATCAACAGCAGGATAAGCAGTGCCGCAGCGCTGATCACGGCGCCCAGGTAGAACGAAAGCGGCTGGTAGCGCAGGGTTACCTGCTGCTTTCCACTTCCAACCGCCACAGCCCGGAACAGGAAGTTGGCATGCAAAATCGGAGCTTCTGTCTCCCCCACCCAGGCCTTCCAACCAGGGTACCACAGGTCTGAAATCACCAGGTAGCCAGCTCCAGGGGCATCCAGATCGACCACCATCTCAGAGGGGTTTTCTTCGATGATTTGAAGGGGGATTGAGATAGCGGCTGCATCACAGGGAGCTGGACTGCCACTGGTGCCTTCCAGTACTACAGAGCTGTCGAAATCTACCCCTTCGTTGGTGGTTTTTTCGAGGGCTTCCTGAGCATCGTGCACCGCCAGAGCGCAACCGACAAAGCGAATTCGCTTCCCACCAGTCAAAGGAACATACTGAATTTGTTCCGGCTGGAAGGGGCCTGGCTGCTGGAGCAACCTCACATCCATCAGCCGGAATAACTCAACCTGTACTGCGGGGGGGAGCCGGTCAACTGTTTCCATCCAGACTGCGTAGCTGCCTGACAGCAGTGGGTCGAAATTGTTGACAGATGAGATATGTTCAAAAATATTCGAATTCGGTAGGATCGTGGAGCGCAGCAGCTGCCATCTTTTTGCCGGCTCGAAAGAATCGAAGCGCAGGAAGCTTTCGTATTTCAGCTGCTGTTCGTGATTGGGAGAGAGATACAACCGGTGACCATCCAATTCCTGGCTCAGCTCCTGTGCAGTGGCCGAGCTGCGATAGGCATCCAGGTCGATCGCCGGGTTAAGACCCATCCCGGCGACCAAAAGATCGGCTGCAATCCAAACTACCACCAACCACTGCCACCTGGTTTTATTAAATCGCGGCTCACCCTCTCGTTCCACTTCCGACCCGGGAGCCGCCAGGCTCAATAGGCCAGCACCGAGTCCCCATAGGCCTGCCAGCGCAGTGGCGCGGATAAAAGTGGGCTGCACCTCGCCCAGCAAATACCAGCCCAGTCCGGCACCCAGCGCCACTGCCAATGCCCCGGCTGTCGCCAGGCGTGTCCAGTACAGCCCGCCTCGCTCCGGCCTGCGCCAGGTTTCTGCGCCCAGCGCTGCCGCCAGGCACAGGGCAACTTCCAGCCAGACCAGGTAGCGGCTGGGAGCCTGGAATGAATCAAAACCCGGGATGTACCGGTACAGCCAGGGGAAAATGGGGGTATTCTTTCCTAGTGCTAAGACCAGGCTGGCAGCACAAATAAAAATCAAAAACCGCCGAAATTCAAGGCCGAGCACCATTTCCCTGAGGTCATTATAAGCAACCGGATCTGGACTGGATGCGGCTTTTCTGCAAAATGCTGCCAGCAAGGCGCCCAGAGCCAGGATGGCAGGCAGCAGACCGATATAGACGGCATCCTCCCAATAGTTTCCGTAACCCCAGTAATCAGCCTGGGCGGGATTTCCAAACAGGTCCGGTGCGAGCAGTCCCAACAGGCGCCAGGGCCAGAGTGAATATATCATCGCCGCATCGTAGTCGACTGCAGCAGAGCGCTGGGATAGACTCAAGTATTCGGCTGTAGGCAGAAGCTGCACCGCGGCCAGTGCCAGGGCAGGGAGAATCCCAAGAGCCAGCAGTTTAGCAGCGTATCCCATCTGCCGGGTGCGTCCCTGATATCTGTATCTCTCTCCAGCGGAAGATAAAGGAAGTGAATTATCTGCATAGATTCCCATCCAGCCCAGGAAGAAGGCCCACATACCTGCCAGCAGCCAGGTGAACCAAGTGGTCTGGGCGTGCCCCGCCAGTAGCTGCATGCCCAGGAAAATCACCAGGACGAGGCGCTGAAGACTGCCGATCCTTCCGCCTGTCTTTTTGGGAGTCAGGCAAAGCAATATCCAAGGTAACCAGGCAGCCGC
>Ga0154795_1036_pt1 | contig 47523 bp, 47 predicted proteins | sample Rifle2008BG16ft_FD_105803 | JGI IMG/M metagenome (GOLD analysis project Ga0154795, IMG submission 105803) | Chloroflexi bacterium RBG_16_54_18 | reverse complement strand
GCGTCGACGTAGACCAGCGCACCTGCTTCATGTGACCGGCGCGTGATCTCCTCGACCTGGTTGATGGTCCCCAGGGCATTCGAGGCGTACCCTACCGCCACCAGCCTGGGCTTTTCTTCCAGCGCCCTGTACAGGTCTTCCAGGTTCAGCGTGCCGTCTTCGGGGTGAAAATCCACCCACCTCACCTGCACGCCGCGGTCTTCGGCTGCCAGTACCCAGGGGGAGATATTGGCATCGTGATCCAGGTGTGTCACAACGATCGTATCGCCTGGCTTCCACTCCCGCGCCAGCGAGCGGCTGATGTGCAGCGTCAGGCTGGTCATATTGGCGCCGAAGATAATCTCCCGCGCGCTTTTAGTGTTCAATAGGTCCGCCATAGCCTCGTGCGCCTGCTCCAGGATCGCGTCCGAGAGGCGGCTGGTAACGAAGGCGCCCTCATGGTTGGCGTTGTTTTCTAACAAATAACTCTCGATGCGCTTCAACGAAGGGCGGGCGATCTGTGTCCCGCCCGGGGAGTCTAAGAAGACAGCCGGGCGCGATAGCCCCGGGAACTGGCTGCGAACTGCGGCTTGGTCAAACACAATCTCTCCCGATCTATTTTGAATTAAATGCCAGACGCCAAGGTGAGGGGGGCACCCTGGCGTCCAGCATCGCAAATTCTAGCATAATTCTAAAAAAAATCAAATAATAATTATATGAGTTTCATAAATCTCTAAGGCGCCCCAGGCGGGAGTCGAACCCACAACCTCGGCCTTAGGAGAGCCTCGCTCTATCCTTTGAGCTACTGGGGCATACATGCGATTCTACCATTTCTCGCTCGTGGTCGTGCATTGAAATGCACGCCTGAAAACAAACAACCGTCTCCTAATCCAGCCTCCCCGTCGCGATCGCCCGCTTCACCTCCCCGATCGCCTTCGTCACCTGGATCTCGCGCGGGCACGCTTCCGTGCAGTTGAAGATCGTATGGCAGCGGTACACGCCAAACTGGTTGTTCAGGATGCGCAGTCGCTCTCCTCCCGCCCGGTCGCGGTCATCGAAGATGAAGCGGTGCGCCGCCACGATAGCTGCCGGGCCGACATATTCATCTGATCCCCAGAAAGAAGGGCAGGAAGTTGTGCAGCAGGCGCACAGGATGCACTTGGTGGTATCGTCGAAGCGCTCCCTGGCCTCCGGGCTTTGCAGCCGCTCCTGCCTGGGGGTCGGCTCGTCGTTCACCAGGAACGGCATCACCGAGCGGAAATGCTTGAAGAAGGGCTCCATGTCCACGATCAGGTCTTTCACCACCGGCAGGCCCATGATCGGCTCCACCACGATGCGTGAGCTGTGCAGGTCCTTCACCAGTACCTTGCACGCCAGCCGGTTGTGACCGTTGATGCGCATAGCATCCGATCCGCAGATGCCGTGCGCACAGGAACGCCGAAAAGAAAGGGTGCCATCATTATTGCCCTTGATATACTCCAGGACATCCAGAACTCGGTCGTGAGGGTCAGCTTCGACCTTGTATCTGTCGAAGTGGGGTTTCTTGTCTTTTTCCGGGTTGTAGCGAAATATTTTTAGTGTGATCTGCATGGCAGCCTCCCGTGATCAGTAAACCCGTTCTTTTGGCTGGTACTTCGTGATCGTAACCGGCTTGTAAGCGAGCCTTATCTTTCCATCCTCGGTCCGGGCCAGGGTGTGTTTCAGCCATTCCTGGTCGTCTCGCTTGGGATAATCCTCACGGGCGTGCGCCCCACGGCTTTCCAGGCGGGAAATCGCCGAGACGGTGGTCACCTCTGCCAGCTCCAACAGGTTGCCTAACTCCCAGATGTTCAACAGCTCGGTATTGAAAACCTTGGTGCTGTCGGGTCGCCGTACGTGTTTGATTCTCTCTTTCAGCTCGCGCACTTTCTCCAGTGCCTGTTGCATGCCTGTTTCAGTTCTGAAAACGCCCACCTGGTCGAACATCACGCTTTTCATTTCGTTGCCGATCGTATAGGCTTTCTCTTCCCCGTCGCTGCTGCGGATATCCTCCAGCTGCTGCCTTGCAAAGTCGGCCGCATCTGGCGGCAACGCCTGAAAAGCAGCCCCATTTGCAAATTCCGCCGCTCGCAGCCCGGCGTACTTTCCGAACACGATCAGGTCCAGCAGCGAATTGGTGCCCAGCCGGTTCGCGCCGTGCACCGAGACGCATGCCACCTCACCGGCCGAATACAAACCCGGCAGCACCGTGTTCTGCTCGTCAATCACCACCTCGCCGAATTTGTTGGTCGGGATGCCTCCCATGGCATAGTGGGCGGTGGGCTGTACCGGCATGGGCTGCGACACCGGGTCGACGCCCAGGTAGGTGCGGGCGAAATCCACGATGTCTGGCAGCTTATTCAATAATTCCTCACCGGTCACCCGGTAAGGCGTCCCATCCGGTCGCTTGCGTCCGTCGGCGATTGCGTATTTATTCACCGTCTCCGGGCGCATATCCAGGTACAGGTAGCGCTTGCCGCCGATACCCAATCCATCGCGCATCTCCAGGTACATCGCCCGGCTGGTGACGTCGCGCGAGGCCAGGTCCTTTACCTTGGGAGCGTATTTCTCCATGAAGCGCTCACCTTTATCGTTGATCAGCACGCCCCCCTGCCGCGCACCCCCTCGGTGATCAGGATGCCCAGCCGGTAAATGCCGGTAGGATGGAACTGGAAGAATTCCATATCCTCCGCCGGGATGCCGCGCCGCATGGTAATCGCCACACCGTCACCGGTGAAAGAGTAGGCATTGGATGTGATCTCCCAGATGCGCCCGTGCCCGCCGGTGGTGATAATCACCGCCTTGGCGTGGAAGGTGTGCAGCTCACCGGTCAACAGCTCCAGGGCCACTACCCCCGCCGCCGCACCGTTCACCAGGATCAGGTCGATGACCTGGTATTCGTCGTAAAAATTCACGTGATTCTTGATGCACTGCTGGTAAAGTGTCTGCAGGATCATGTGCCCGGTGCGGTCCGCCGCGTAGCAGGCCCGCGGCACCGGTTTCCCGGTCACGTTATTGGTGTGCCCGCCGAACGGGCGCTGGGCGATCTTCCCTTCCGGCGTGCGTGAAAACGGCAGTCCCATGTGCTCCAGCTCGTAAACCGCCTGGATGGCTTCGCTGCACATAAATTCGATCGCGTCCTGGTCTCCCAGGTAATCGCTGCCTTTCACCGTGTCGAAGGTGTGCCACTCTGCATGGTCTTCCTCTTCGCTTCCCAATGCCGCACCTACGCCCCCCTGGGCCGTTCCGGTGTGCGAGCGGGTCGGGTAGAGCTTGCTGAGGACGGCTGTGCTGCTGGTGCGGGATGCGTACAGCGCTGCCATCAGGCCTGCGCCGCCGCCCCCGACCACGATCACATCAAATTGGTGTGTTTTGATCATAGATCACTCCAGGCTTTAGATTGTCAGAATCACGTACGTGGCAACAATCAGCATGAACAGCCACAGCAGGAAAACCAGCCCTCGCAGGAAAATCCTCAGCCAGGGCCGTCTCACATAATCTTCGATCACCACGCGCAGCCCGTTCATCCCGTGGGTAATCGCGAAGAAAATCACCAGCATCTGGATCGTGTTCCAGTAGGCGTTCATCCAGCCCGGGTCGACATCCGGGACGTTGGTATTCACCACGTGGTACGAATTCGGGAAAAACGTCCAGCGCATCAGGTCGCCGACACCCATCTGGGTGCGCGCTCCCATCACCAGCGCACTGACAAAACCCACCAGGGCCAGCAAATACAGCGCGCAGCCGGACAGGCGGGTGAAAATCCACATCAGGTACTCGAAGCTGAAGCCAATTTGAGGAGCAGGTCGTGAGCTCATGGGTTTCTCCTTTCCGCAGGTTTATCCGCCGCTGAAGTGCTGCTGCAGCATGATGAAAACTGTCAGCCCATATATCGGAATGAAGATCAGCCATTCCAGCCAGGTCGCCTCCCGCTGGTATTCCAGGGCTTGCGGAAAGATATCCAGGATGATGATTCTCAGTCCATTAATTACGTGGAACAAAATAAAGAAATATAGCACCACTTGAAAATACACCGACTCATAAATAACGTTGATTGACTGGGCCAGCTCGCTGGCCAGCTGGTATTGGAAATATGAAGACAAGACATGTGTCCCCACAAACACCAGGATCGCTAACCCGCCGATGCGGTGCAGCAGCCAGGCCAGCATCGGCCCGCCTCCCCGGTATTTCAGGCCGCGAAACACAGCGTTTCTCTTTAGAGCCATCAGCGCCTCCTTGACCGATTAGTCACCCTGAACGGAGTGAAGAGTCAACAACCTTAGTTGCGATCCGCATGACTATTCATTTTGCGTGTGCTGCAAATGTCGGTTTTCTTAGTTCGACCATTATCCCATCTCATTTTTGCTCAAGAGAAGTGACAATACTCATACATTAATAGTTCCAGTTGTCCTCATCACGCATTTGGGATTTTATCCTATAATTTGTGCCGTTACGCACAAATTGTAACAGATAAATTACTACAGTTTTTGTCCAATTAATGCTGGCTTTTTACCAGCGAACACCTTCAAAATAACAGTCGCTCAGAGGGAGCTTGAATTCCAGTGACAGGTAAAGTAAAATCACCCAAACGAAAAAATATCATGGCTGAAATCTACTAGCATCGCTGCACCCACCGTTGGAGGTATGCATGCAAAAATCCCATCATTTAAGCCGCAATGAATTCGTAAAAATTACCGTTGGTGCACTTGGCGCGGTCATCGCCGGAGTGGTCGGCATCCCTGCGGTAGCTTACCTGCTTTCGCCCGCCTTGAAAAACCAGGCTCTCGACGCCTGGGTGCCGCTTGGCCCCCTGGATATCTACCCTGTCGGTGAGCCTACTATGTTCACATTTACTCGTAGCAGGGTAAACGGCTGGGAAAAGAATGTTTACAGCTATGGCGTGTATGTTTATCGCAAAAATGAAGCCGATGTCATGGTTTTTTCGAATGTCTGCACCCACCTGGCCTGCCGGGTGACTTTCCAGGGTGATACCAGGGAATACGACTGCCCCTGTCATGACGCCCAATTTGACATCGAAGGCAACGTCATCGGCGGGCCTCCTCCGCGCCCCATGGATCGCTACGAATCAAAAGTCGAAGAAGGTCTGCTTTCGATCCGACTGCTGGAAGGATGATTATGTTCACCAAAATCATGAATTGGCTCGATGAACGTCTCGGCCTGCGAACGATATACAACGTCACCCTCGACCGAAAAGTCCCCAAGGTCAACTGGTGGTTCACCCTCGGCAGCGCCAGCCTGTTTTTGTTTGTCATGCAGGCCGTCACCGGCATCTTCCTGACCGTGTATTATGTGCCTTCCCCTGACCATGCCTATGACAGCATCCAGTACATCATGACCGGCGTTTCATACGGCTGGTTGATCCGCGGCCTGCATCACTGGGGTGCCTCCCTGATGGTCGTCGTGGTCTTCATCCATATGCTGCGCACCTTTTTCTACGCTGCTTACAAATTCCCGCGCGAGCTCACCTGGCTGACCGGTGTGGTCTTGCTTCTGACCACACTCGGCATGGGTTTCACCGGCTATTTGCTGCCCTGGAACCAGCGTGCCTATTGGGCCACCACCGTCGGAACCCAAATCGCCGGGACGGCTCCGGTCATAGGCCCGCTCATCCTGGGCGTCCTGCGTGGCGGAACCGACCTGAGTGCCGTCACCCTGGCGCGCTTCTTCGCTGTGCACATCTGGTTCCTGCCAGCCGTCATCGGCCTGATGATCGGGGTGCACATGTACATGATCATCCGCCTCGGGATCTCGCACATCCCTGACAAAGACGAATAACCTGTTTAAAACTTCTGAAATCTCATAGGATTTCAGAACTTTTAACCCTACCAGGAGCATCCACGTGAACGAAGAGCAAAAACAGGAAATTTACGATAGGCACGAGCAGGCCAAGCAGAAAGGCGTCAAATTCTACCCGGACATCATCTACAAGGATATGATCGTCTCCTTCGCGATTTTTTTGCTCATGCTGGGACTGGCGGTCTTCGTGGGTGTCGCCGGCGAGCCAAAAGCCGATCCCAGCGATTCCGCCTATATACCCCGCCCGGAGTGGTACTTTATGTTCCTGTTCGAGATGCTGAAATATTTCCCGGGTAAGCTGGAATGGGTGGGTACCACAATTATCCCCGGCCTGGTAGTGCTGCTGCTGTTCCTGCTCCCCTTCATCGACCGCAATCCTTTCCGCCACTGGAGCAAGCGCCGCTTCGCCATCTCGGTCATGACCATTGTGGTCATCGGTATGGTCGCCCTGACGATAAGCGCGGTTGCCACCACACCTCCCCAGGCAGAGACCGGCGCCATTGCCAGTACGGTCAGCGAGCAGATCACCCTGGGTGAGGAATATTACTCTTTAATCTGCGTCGAATGCCATGGCGCCGAAGGTGAAACCACCGAGATCGTGGGCGTAGAAGGCCTGGAAGGTGAAATCATCTCGCCCATTAACAGCCAGGACAAGATGTACACCCTCACCGACGATTCCCTCTTCAACATCATCAACCTGGGTCTGCCCAACCTTAAAATGCCGCCTAATGGGCGTGCCTACGGCGGCGAGCTCGGTCCCGGTGAAATCGAAGCCATCGTGGCCTACATGCGCTACAACTGGGACGACCGCATGGAGCTGCCTGCCGAGGCCGTTGCAGCTTCCTCCATCCCGGCCCTCGGCCCGGACGAAGTGCCCTCCTATGAAGTTCACATCTCGGCCATTTACAAGCGCTACTGTGTCTCCTGCCACCGGCCCGGCAAGAAGAATAACAACTACGTGTCGCAGACCTATGAAGAGATGATCACCACCGGCGACAACGCACCTAACCTGGTGGCTGGTGACCTCAACTCGAATACCATCCGCATGCTCAACCGCGAAGAGATCGATGCCGGCGGGCCGATGCCCCCCAACAAGGCCCTCAAACCGGAGCTGATAGATATCATCGTGCGCTGGATCCTGGCTGGCATGCCCGAGACCGCCGCCGATGCCGCCGCTGCCATCCCCCCTGTCATCACCCCTCCCTCCGGGGTCATCACCACCACTGTCTCCACCCCTGCCTCAAGCGTCATAACTACCACCCTCGCAGCCCCTACTGTGACCGCCTTCCCGACTCCCTAGAAAAATAGTACACGGATTTCACGGAAAACACGGATTCTATATAAAAATAGAATCCGTGATTTCTTGTATATTCAAAATAACGCTCTTCGGTTTTTTAGTAGAAAAATCCGTGTAAATTCGTCCAATCCCTGGTCATCCGTGTACCAATTCTTCTTACATCCACCGGATCACCGCATCGCCGAACTCGGAGGTCTTCAGCAGCGTCGCGCCCTCCATCAAGCGGTGAAAATCATACGTCACCGTCCTGGCCGCGATCGCCCCTTTCATCCCCTTGAGGATCAAATCAGCAGCCTCGCCCCATCCCATGTAGCGCAGCATCATCTCCCCAGATAGGATCACTGAACCCGGGTTGACCATGTCCTTGTTGGCGTACTTAGGAGCCGTGCCATGCGTGGCCTCGAACACTGCGTGACCGGTGACGTAGTTGATGTTGCCACCCGGTGCAATCCCGATGCCTCCCACCTGTGCGGCCAGCGCGTCCGACAGGTAATCGCCGTTCAGGTTCATTGTCGCCAGCACGTCGAACTCCTGCGCCCGTGTGATCGTCTGCTGGAACACGATATCTGCGATAACGTCCTTCACCAGCAGCCGGCCTGATTTGAGGGCTGCAGCCTGTTCAGCGTTGGCTGCCTCTTCCCCCTTCTCCTCCTTGGTGCGCTCCCACTGCGCCCAGGTGTAAATCTTATCTCCGAATTCCGCTTCTGCCAGGGCGTAGCCCCAGATTCGGAAGGCCCCTTCGGTGTACTTCATGATATTGCCCTTGTGCACCAGGGTCACATTGCGCCTTTTATTTTCCAGCGCCCAATCCAGCGCCGCCCGCACCAGCCTCTCCGTGCCTTCCCTGGACACCGGCTTCAATCCCAGCCCGGCGCTGTCGGGGAAGCGGATCTTCTGGTATTCTTGCGGGAAAGCTTCCTTGAACATTCGCTTGAAGCGCAGATTCTCCTCCGTGCCGTTTTCGAACTCGATCCCGGTGTAGATGTCTTCCGTATTCTCGCGAAACACCACCATGTCGACGTATTCCGGGTGCTTGACTGGTGATGGCACCCCCTGGAGGTAGCGCACCGGCCGCTGGCACACGTACAGGTCCAGCGCCTTGCGCAGCGCCACGTTCAGCGAGCGGAAACCCCCGCTGATCGGCGTGGTCAGCGGACCCTTGATGCCCACCAGGTATTCCTCGAAGGCCTGCATCGTCTCGTCTGGCAGCCACGCACCGGTCAGGTCGAAAGCCTTCTCCCCGGCGTATACCTCCATCCACTGGATCTTACGTTTTCCGCCGTATCCCTTCTGCACCGCCGCGTCCATCACCCGCACCGACGCCCGCCAGATATCCCTGCCCGTACCGTCCCCCTCTATAAACGGCACCACCGGTTGGTCCGGCACCTGCAGCTTCCCATCCTTGATCCTGATCTTCTCGCCTTGCGCCGGAATTTTCACAAATTTATATCCCATCATTCCCTCTCCACTTTTGTCATTCTGAGGGAGCGCAGCGACCGAAGAATCTCAACGCTTGCCTCCCATTCCAGCCAGCCTACAGAATACCATCTTTCCAATGGCTACTGATCTGAAAATAGGTTTTCATCCTTGATGGTGAAATTTATTTCATGATGACTGATTACTGATCACTGAAAACTGATCACTGATAACTATTTTTTCCAAAAAACGCCTAATTATAGCAGAGTACGCTCGAGCAGAGCATCTAATCCAGTTCCAGCACGCTGTCCAGGCCGCGCTGTAACCCAATCAGTGTTCCCACCTTGCGAATCGCCAGCAGCCCTCCACCCACATACGGTTCCGCGCTGCTGCCCGAGTCGTGCCTTATCGAAAGTCTCTGGTCTTTCAAGCCTAAGATGATCTCCAGCGAGATAGTGTAGCCTGGAAGGCGGATGGAATGGACCTGGGATCCATTCAGTCTCCCGCCGCGCGTCTCTACCACTCCCTGCACCTTCTCCAAGGGTACGCTCAGCTCAGAAGGTCGCACCGCGGCCAGCCGCCTCGCCAGCTCGCGCGCCGTCCCGCTGGGCGCATCTTTTTTGTCGTCATGGGCATAATCGATGATCTCCCACTGCGGGATATACCTGGCTGCTGTCTCGGCGAATTTCTGCAGCAGGACAGCCGTCAGGGCGAAGTTCCCCACCGCCAGCACGCCGCGCTGGTGCTGCTCGGCAGACCGTGCCAGGTCGGCATAATCGTCGTCGGTTAATCCCGACGTGCCGATCACCGCATGCGCCCCATGCTCCAGTGCCGCCAGGCAGTTGGTCTTGGCGGCTTCGGGTTTGGTGTAATCGAAGAATACCTCACATGGCTGGCCTTCCATTGCTTCCTGCGCTGTCGCGTAGATTGGGCAGCCCAGGCGCTGCTCCCCCAACACTTCGCCCAATCTCTTTCCCGCATGCGTGCGGCTCACCGCAGCCACCAGGGACAGATCGTCGGTTTGTGCTATTCCCCGTGCCAGCGCTGACCCTGCCCATCCGGTTGCCCCAGCCAGACACACTCGAATTGCCATAATTCCTCCGGGTTGGTACGGAAAATCAAGATATTTGCTTTTAGATTACTCGCAGAAACAACGTTCTTCAATGATTATAGCGCATGCATTTATAAGGAATACCTGGCAGCCTGCAGGGTATAATCAATTCAATGGACTCCCTCCATTCCAGGCTGGCGAAAATCTGCACTGCCCATGGCATAAAAATCCTGTATCTGTTCGGCAGCCGCGGCCTGGAATTCTACTATTATCTTCACGGCGCTGGCCCCCCTCCTTCCCCAGGCGAGAGCGACCTCGACGTCGGCGTCTTGCCGGCTTCCCCACTCTCCGTTCAACAGAAGGTGGAATTAACTCTTCGATTGGAGGAACTTTTCAACGTACCGCGCATCGACCTTGTTGTATTGACCGAAGCCGACCCTTTCCTGGCCGCCAACATCATTCGCGGCGAGCGAGCCTTTGCCGAAAATGAATACGACGCTGATGAATACGACCTGTACGTCCTGCGCCGCGCCGGGGACTTGGCCTTTTACGAACGCCAGCGCATGGACATGATCTTGAAAGGGGCGTAAAAATGCTGCCTGGAAAGATCTCAAAACATGTGGTCAGCGACCGGTTGGCTTGGATTTCGAACATGCTCTCCGAAATCCGTCGCCTCCCGCTTGAATCAAAGGCTGTTTTTTTCCACGAATCAAAAAACATTTGGGCGGCGGAATCCTGCCTGCGTCGTGCACTCGAAGCCCTGTTTGACCTGGGACGGCATATCCTGGCAAAAGGTTATGGGGATCCAACTACAGAGTACAAAGCGATCGCAGCTAAAATGACCGGACTTGCGATTATCTCACCCCAACAGAAAGAGCTTTTTCTAAAACTCGCAGGATACCGCAACCGGCTGGTCCACTTCTACCATGAAGTTGACCCGGATGAGCTTTACGCCATCTGTTCGTCTCAATTGGGGGATATCGAGAGTATCACTGAATCGGTCCGCCTCTGGCTGCTCGCTCATCCAGAATCCCTCGATGAGACCCTGTAGCCTCCTTTTCCCCTGATCCAGGCTAATTCTCTCGAATGAGTAGTCACACTCTGGTCCATCTGTGGCAGTCCTTGACTGTGTCCAGACTTGATGCACCAGTCAGCACCAAGGGTTTGCTCAAGATTTCAATCTATCCATGCGAAGGTAGGTTTTGCAGAATCGGAAATGGGCTTGCTGGGGGTTTTCCAGGACCTGGTCGCAGGATATCTCAGCGCGGCCGGCGTTGGCTTCCATTCTGGTAGACAGAGCATCAGTAGGATCGGGGTCCATGCCTTCGGTGGTAGCCAGCTCGATTCGCCTCCCATAGACGCCGAGACGAAGCCGTCTTTATAGCCGTCGGTGAAGCTGCTCTCACCAATGTCGAGGCTGCTGGCATTATCGCAGTCTTTGGAGTGGGAGTAATGAACAAGGGTCATGCCGTAGGGGGCTTTGCATCCTTGTCCATAAATTGAGCATCCGTTTCCCAATTTGACTGAAGCAAATATCTGAAAAAATGTTGCAGTATTAGAACATTTGTGCTACAATAAGGCTGAAGGAGCCGAAATCCTACTTATTCTCTATTCAGCGCCTCATCTTCTTCAGCGCTTCAGTGGTTCAACTCCGATGCCCCTCCTCTCGCCATTCCTGGTTTCTCCATACATTCCCTCAGCCATCCATTCGTTTCAACTTTTTTTTCAAATACTTTTACTCAAAAATCGCCGGCTTGCCACCTCAGATTCCACTCTCGATTCTCCACTCTTCCCCCTCATTGACAATCTTGTCCCGTCTTTTTCGGGATGACGATTGACCATTAACCATTGGCAATTAACCATGTTCCTCACCGACCATCAGTGGACCCTCCTCCACCACCTCTTCCCGCCCTCTCCCCCGTCTCGTGGGCGTCCCCTCGTCCCCGACCAGCTCATCCTCGACGCTGTCCTCTGGAAGCTCAGCACCAACACGCATTGGGACTTGCTCCCCACCGGCACCCCTTCCCGCGAGACCTGCTATCGCCGCTACCGCCAGTGGACCCGCTCCGGCCTCCTCAATCAGGTCTACCGGCTGCTCTTCGCCGATCTGGCTGAGCGTGGAGGCGTCGATCTGCGAATCGCCTTCCAGGAGGGTCTTATCTCAATCCAAAAGGCCGGTTCACATTATCGATTCCAAATCGATCCTTCCTTGCAAGGAACCTGGCAGGCAAATGTGATTAGTCTATTTCTCCAGAAAGTGCATCAAATACTCCGACGCCACCCCCACCGGTCTCCATTTCATTAAAAATAGGCGCTTTCCATTATTACATACAGTTTTTCTCTTTACTTTTTACTGGATACTGTTCATTGTATACTGGTTACTGTCTTCGGTACACTGTTTCCTGTCCTTCCCCCATGCTATAATTTCTGCCTCGGAGAAAGCATGGCACTAAATAGTTTTACACCTCAAATAAAATCCAAACCAACAGAAAACCAACTCTGGCACTCCCTGGCTTCCGATGAAGTCCTGGCGGCGCTGAACTCCATGGCCGAAAGCGGCCTCAGCGAGCAGGAAGCTGACCGCCGTCTGCAGCAGCACGGCCCCAACCAGCTGATAGAAGCCCCGCCCACCACCTTTTTGCAGCTGCTGTGGGGGCAGTTCAACAACTTCGTGGTCATCCTGCTGGTCGTCGCCTCCTTGATTTCCGCGATCCTGGGAGATTACATCGAAGCCGCGGCCATCCTGGCCATCGTCGTCCTGAACGCCACCCTGGGAGTTGTCCAGGAGCGGCGCGCCGAGCAGGCCCTGGCCGCCCTGCGCAAGTTGGCCTCGCCCGAAGCACATATCCTGCGCGGCGGCTCACGCCGTACCGTCCCCGCCAGCCAGGTAGTGCCAGGAGATGTAGTGCTGCTGGAGGCCGGCAACTACATCCCCGCCGATCTGCGGCTTCTGGAGGCGGTCAACCTGCGCATCGAAGAAGCTGCCCTGACCGGTGAATCGGTGCCCGTCCAGAAAGATGCCGGCATGCGCCTGGAAACCGAGATTCCGCTCGGCGACCGCAAGAACACCGCCTTTATGGGCACCCTGGTTAACTACGGCCGCGGCAAGGGAGTAGTGGTCGCCACCGGCATGCACACCCAGATCGGACTGATCGCCGAGATGCTGCAGTCCGTCGAGCACGAGCCGACTCCCCTGCAGCAGCGCCTCTCCCAGCTCGGGAAAATCCTCGGTCTGGCCTCGCTGGTGGTCTGCGCCCTGGTCTTCATCGTCGGGCTGCTGCGCGGCTTCGACCCACTGGAAATGTTCATCATCGCCGTCAGCCTGGCCATCGCCGCCATCCCCGAAGGCCTGCCTGCCGTGGTCACCATCAGCCTGGCCCTCGGCATGCGCGAAATGATCAAGCGCCACGCCCTCATCCGCCGGCTTTCATCGGTCGAAACCCTGGGTTCCGCCAGCGTCATTTGCTCGGACAAAACCGGCACCCTGACCCAGAACGAGATGACCGCCACCCACATGTGGGTGGACGGGAAATCCTTCCACATCAGCGGCGGCGGCTACAACCCGGAAGGTGAATTCAAGCTCGAAGGATCGCCGGTCGATCTCTCCGCATACCCCGGCGCCTTGACCGCCCTGTGGGTGGCCTGCATCAACAACGATGCTGGCCTGGAGGTCAGCAGCCCCGGCAACGGCAAGTCGACTTACCGAATGATCGGCGATCCCACCGAGGGCGCCTTGATCGTGGCAGCCGCCAAGGCCGGAGCCCTTTCGCAGGAACTGAACTCTGCTTATCCGCGCCTGCAGGAAGTGCCGTTCGATTCTGAGCGCAAGCGCATGGTCACCATCCACAAGATCGAACTTCCACGCCCCGAGGATGCTTCGCCTTTCCAGGATGAGCGGCATCGCGACTGGTATGCCGTGGCAGTTAAAGGTGCACCGGATTTGGTCCTGGACCTCTGTCAGTCTTACCAGCGCATGGATGACCAACCGGTCCCCCTCGACCAGGACATGAAGTTCTCTATCCTCTCATCCATTGACCTTATGACTCAGGATGCCTTGCGTGTCCTGGGTATGGCTTACAAAGTAACTCCCGATCTGCCCGATGTCGGTGATGTTGCTGCGCTGGAATCGGACCTGGTCTTTGCCGGCATGGTGGGCATGATCGACCCGCCCAGGCCCGAAGTCCCTCCCGCACTGCAGAAAGGCATCCGGGCAGGCATTCGCACGATCATGATCACCGGCGATTATCCCAACACCGCCCGCGCTATTGCCGAATCGATCGGCTTGCTGCGTCCCGGGCACGAGGTCCTGACTGGCGCTGAAATGAACAACCTTGATGACGCCGAGATGCAGCGCCGCGTGAGACACGTCGATGTATTTGCCCGCGTCTCACCTGAACACAAGCTCCGCATCGTCGAAGCACTGCGCGAAGATGGCGAGGTAGTGGCAATGACCGGGGATGGTGTGAACGACGCCCCCTCCATCAAGCGCGCCGACATCGGGATCGCCATGGGCATCACCGGCACCGATGTCGCCAAAGAAAGTGCCGACATGGTGCTGACGGACGATAATTATGCCAGCATCGTCTCGGCCGTAGAGCAAGGCCGCATTATCTACGATAATATCCGCAAATTCGTCTTCTTCCTGCTCTCCTCGAATGTAGCCGAGATCATGATCATCTTCCTGGCCACGCTCGCCGGGCTGCCCCCACCGCTTACCGCTATTCAGCTGTTGTGGCTGAACCTGGTCACTGACGGCGCTCCCGCGTTGGCCCTGGCGATGGAAAAAGGGGACCCGGATATCATGAAGCGCAAGCCGCGACCCAAGGAAGAACCGATCATGAACCGCTCAATGGGTCTCGGCATCGTCATCCAGACTATCACGCAGACAGGAGCGACGCTGACAGCTTTCGCTTTAGGCCTGATCTGGCACAGCCAGGAGAATGGCGTGATCCTGCCAGGCATCAACCCTCTCCTGGCCATACTCCGGCAGGACTGGCGCGTTATCGATGTGCAGACCGCAGAAACCATGGCCTTCATCACACTGTCACTCTGCGAGCTTTTCCGTGCCTATACTGTCCGGGCTGAAAGGAGCTCGATCTTCAAGATCGGAGTATTCTCTAACCCTTACATGCAGAAAGCTGTGGGGTTGTCAATCGTCCTGATATTGCTGGTGGTCAGCGTGCCATTCCTTCAGCCCATTTTCAACACCCATTTTATGTCTCCCAGGGAATGGTTGGTGGTTCTCTCTCTATCGCTAATCCCGGCAACAGCTGAAGAAATTACCAAAGCTTACCTGCGCTTGAAAAACAGGAAAGAAGCCTGACTTTCTACAGGCACTCGACTGGAGATAATTATGGCGCAGAAAATAGCATCGCGGTTTTAGAGCCTTTTTTATCTTGTCATTAGACGCTTGAGGTGCTATACTCTAATTGATGATCGCACAACTGACTGACTTCTACGCTTTTAGTATCAGGTTGATCCAGAGGATCTACCGGCGAGCTGGTATTCCTCGACACACGGACGCGCCGAGTACGATTTCACAGGGGGAAGGTGTTCAAGGGAATTAGACCTGTAAATTAAGCCTGCTGCCTGGTTCCCGAACACCCGCTCCAAATAATTTCTGCTGGCGTTCGGGATTTTCATTTAAAAACACAAATCGAATGAAGGGAGCATTTTCTCCGGAGAAAACAGATGAACGAGGATACGCCTGCACAAGAGAATGAACCGCTCAGCGGTTCTTCCAAACCACCCTGACTTAATTTACTGCCGGACAGTTGTCCAAGACAAGGAGTGACCTGTGATTACCATTTACAAGCACAGCGAAACCGGTCTCCTCCAGATGAGCGAGCCCACAGAAGGTTGCTGGATCAACGTCGTCGATCCCACACCCGATGAATTAAAAACCCTGATTTCTTATGACCTTCCGCATGACTATTTGACTTATCCCCTTGACCTGGATGAACGCGCCCGCAGTGAGCGTGAAAACGGTGAGCTCCTGATCATTTTACGCATCCCGTTTTTCCAGGGCCAGGCAGCCGATGTCCCGTACGCCACAATCCCACTGGGCATTATCTTAAATAATAAATATGTAGTTACCGTTTGCAGGATCAACCATGACATCTTGCGCGAGTTTTCTTCTGGGCATGTCAAGGGATTATCAACCGGCAAACGCCAGCGATTTGTGCTCAGAATTCTGCTGGCCAGCGCCAATAAATTCCTAAGTTATTTGCGCGAAATCAATAAAGTCGTGGATGCCCTGGAAGACCAGCTCCAACAGTCCACCCGCAATAAAGAAGTGCTTGAGCTGCTCAAATACCAGAAAAGCCTGACTTATTTTGCCACCGCCCTCAAATCGAACGAGCTGATGATGGAGCGCCTGGAGCGCAGCAAGTTGTTCCAGGCATTCCCGGAAGATGAAGACCTCCTCGATGACGTGCTGACTGAAAACCAGCAGGCCATCGAAATGACCAACATCTCCAGCAACATTCTTTCAGGCATGATGGATGCTTTCGCTTCGATCATTTCTAACAATTTGAATGGAGTAATGAAGATCCTGGCTGGCATTACCATAATTCTTGCCATGCCTACTATGGTAGCTAGTTTCTATGGAATGAATGTGAGCCTTCCATTTGAGGGATTGTCTCATGCATTCCCATTAATTCTAGGGATCTCTTTAGCCCTCACATCTTTAGTAGTGTATATATTTTGGAAGCGGGATTGGTTCTAGATATCCACAGTGCGGAATTTGAAGCTCAGCCGGTGGACGGGGCATGGACCCAGGCGAGACAGCATGGCACGGTGCGCCTGGGTGCCGTACCCTTTGTGGGCGGCGAAGCCGTATTCCGGGTAAAGTCGATCAAGCTGCCGCATCAGGTCGTCCCTGGCAACCTTCGCCAGAATCGAGGCGCCTGCGATGCTCAAAGAACTTTCATCACCCTTGACAATGCTGATCTGGGGGATGTTGCACCCGGGTAGCGCGATATAGTCTACCAGCAGGTGGTCAGGCTCGAGCCCCAACTGGGATAAGGCGTTTTGTATCGCCAGCCTGGTAGCGGGGAGAATTCCCAGTCGGTCAATTTCAGCAGCGGATGCATAACCAACCGCACAAGCCAGCGCCAATTCGCGAATCTTGCCAGCAAATTCCTCCCTCTGACCCCGAGTATGCTTTTTGGAATCATGCATCCCTTTCAGGTGGTGCTGGATTTCTGGGTCGGGAGGCAGAACCAGGGCTCCAGCTGAGACAGGTCCTGCCAGTGCCCCCCTTCCTGCTTCATCCACACCAGCGATGAAACGGATTCCCTTCCCCCATAATTGCGATTCGAAACTAAAATCGGGCGTGAAAGGAAATGTCTTCTTCCGTTGTCTATGCATCAGAAACTAGTCGGCACCCGGCGTGAGACTCTCACTCGCCTGAACCGCAGTCTTCTCATACGTACCATTCCTCGCATTATGGCGGATTTGCATGATATCCGATGCCATCCGGAATGCATCCTGGATCACGTTCAATTTGCTTTCCGGATTGAAGTACCATGGTATCGGCACTTCCAAGACACGATACCCCCGCAGCCTGGCGATATACAGTAGTTCGATATCGAACGACCACCCGCCCATAGTCTGGTGCTCGAACAAATCGCGCACAACGGAGTAGTGAAAACACTTGAACCCACATTGTGTATCATGCATCCCTGGCAGGGCCAGTAGTCGGATTAGCAGATTGATCAGCCTGCCCCCGAGATGCCGGTAGGCAGGTTCGCCGAAGCGCTTTGCACCTTCAGCTTCCCTTGAGCCTATCGCCAGATCAAAGCCCGTAAGGACTGGCGGCAGAAAGCGCCTGATTTCCGCGATAGGCATGGAAAGATCGGCGTCGCACATGAAGCAGTATTCCCCTTTTGCTTCCAGCATCCCGCGCCGTATCGCTAAGCCTTTTCCACGAGAAACTTCCAGGACGTGAAATTGTTCGTGCTTCTGAGAAAACTCTTGAGATTCTTCTAACGTCCTATCCGTGCTCCCATTTTCTACGATCAGAACCTCACTCTCAAACGGCTGGTCTTTTATAAATGAATAAACCTGCTCTAATGTATCTGGCAGGCGTTTCTCCTCATTGAAGGCAGGGATGACGATCGATAGGAACGGATTGGCCAAAGCGCGTCCCGGGTATATTCCTTCACCCGCCGGTCAGGACGACTACCACCAGCGTTGTCAGGATAATGATATTGGTAAAAATTAACAGCATCAGCATAAACCACTGATGGCGAGTGAATGGAACCTTTTGGGTTATTACAGGCTCATCGCGTGGTAAATCAGAAAATGTTTTCCAGCGATCCGGTTTTGTCGCTGGCAGGTCCTTAAACGCAAATTCGTCCTGGACATCGTAGACTTCTGCGGTGTCAATGTTCGTGGCATCCATCAATAATGCATTTATTATTTTGCGGATAGTATCCCGATCTAAGACCACTTCTGCCTTTAGAAGCCCACCGATAAACCGGTCGAGAGTATCTGGAAGAATCATTTTAACCGCAGGGCGATTAGTATCGATATGTATGCCGGGATTAGCAAGGAATAGAATAGGCTCGATCTTTCGACAATCCACCTGCTGTTCAACCAGATGTCCGGCAACTGCATCCGCCATTCCCTGGACTAGGACCAACAGGTTTGGTCGTGCCTGCACATACGTTTGACCGCGCTTCTTTAGTTGCTCCCACATCTCTCCATGAGCTCGAAAAACTCCCTCAGTATCAGTTGGATAAAACAATAATAATCCAGCCGGTCCAACTAGAATGGCTGGAATTAATAAATGGGGTTTCAGGAGCTTGATGTTCCTTAATAATACATGATGGTCGTCGAGGAATTTTTCCAGGTTTGAGGATAATATCGTCAATGCATTCGAGGTTGGGTGCCTGGAAGTTAAATTTATCCTGCTAAATTGCCTGCTGAAATATCCGGATGGTACATCCTGAATCGACTCAGACTGATCGATAATTTTCATTAGCGAATCCAGAAAAATATTTCCGAGATTTGGAATTTGAAAGTTTTGCCCGGGATTATTATAAGCCCCAAGCATCAGAAAATTATTTTACTAACGGGAATGAAAGTCGGCACAGATCAGATCGGGGTTCAGATCTGAGGCACACCTGGCAGGCTGTCTTGATCTGGAGCATCCCCACCGGTAACCAGGTAAAATTTCCCATTCTTCTCCAGAACACTCACTGGATCAGACACCTCGAAAGTACTGGCATAAAATTGTACTCTGCTCCCGGTAACAAACTGCTTCCCTTGTTTAATCAGATCAATTAAAGACTGGCGCTGAAGTAACACATGATCGGAAAAAATCGGTCCTCGTCGAAGATAAGCCCGAACCCAATCGACTTTCCCTTCTGTTCTATACCTCACGGCTTCGATGACGCCGTCATATTTCAATTTTGCCATACTTTACCTTCCGAGGCTCAAGTTAGCATCTTTCCTGAGATTTCGCGTCTAGAATGACAATCAAGTCCGGTTGGGAAAAAGAAATTTAACAGCTCAGTTACCGTGATTTGCAGAAAATGTGTGGAAATCAGTCGGGGCGGGCGGACTCGAACCGCCGACCCCCGCGTCCCAAACGCGGTGCGCTACCGAACTGCGCTACACCCCGAGTGGAGTGAGTATAATGCGAAGTAATCGTAAAAGTCAAGGAGCAATCCTTTGTCAGAGACTGTCGATCCTCTCACCTATCACACGCACAACAGCTTATACTCTCCCGACCTTCGTTTCTGGTTGGAACTTGCCAGGAAGCAATCAGGACCTGTCCTCGAATTAGGCTGCGGTAGTGGTCGCGTTGCCTCAATATTGGCCGCAGCTGGATTTCAAGTGGTCGGTTTGGATCATAATTTCGAAATGCTGGCTTTCTTACGCCGGAATACATCAATGGAATTGAATGAATTGATTCAAATAGTCCAGACTGATTTCACCCGCTTCAATATTGCTGCCAGGTTTGAACTGATCATCATGCCCTGCAACACCTACAGCACTCTAACGCATCCTTCCCGCCTGGAGACCTTATCGCAAATCCGGCGTCATTTGCTGCCTGCGGGTATTTTTGCAGTACAAATCACCAATCCCTTGCTGTTGGTCAGATTGCCCGAGTGTAGTGAAGCGGAGATCGAAGATGTGTTCACACTCCCCATCTCCGGAGAGGCTTTCCAGGTTTCAAGCAGCTGGAACCGCACTTCTACAGAACTGACCATTAATTGGTATTATGATCAACTCTTGACAAATGGAAAAGTAATCCGGTCTGAACTTCGCATCACCCATTCCCTGGATAGCCCTCAGGTATACCGGGACGAAATCTCAATGCATGGACTGCATATCCTGCAGGAACTTGGTAATTACGACTTCTCACCCTACCGGGAGGATTCGCCTTTCTGGATTATCCTGGTCTGCCCTTCATAACCCGGAAACAACGCCGCTTCGGCGTGGTATTATATTTACTGCTTGCATCATCTGTTTATTATTGTCACACAACCTGGTAGCTTGAATGTTACCAATTCGAGACACAGTCCGTTCAACTTCTATCCCAATCGTCACCTGGCTCGTTATTGCTTTAAATGCAGTGGTTTTTTTATATGAGATCAGGCTGCCCGCTGCGGAATTGAACGCTTTGATCATGACCTTCGGTTTAATTCCCGGTCATCTTGAGCTGACGGAACCGCTCAGACTTATACAAAATCCACTCCTGCCACTTACATTCTTAACGCATATGTTCATGCACGGAGGTTGGCTCCATTTCCTGAGCAATATGTGGATTCTGTTTATCTTCGGGGACAATGTCGAAGACAGGATGGGATCGGTTCGCTTTCTCATTTTTTACCTGATCAGCGGGTTCATTGGCGCAATTATTCAAGCCTATATTTATCCCAACAGTTCAGTTCCAGCCATAGGTGCCAGCGGTGCTATCGCCGGTGTGCTCGGGGCATATTGGGTTTTATTTCCGAAAGCCAAAGTCATCACCCTCATTCCGCTTATTTTTGTGCCCTGGTTCATCGAAATACCTGCTATTTTTTACCTGGGATTTTGGCTGGTCACACAAATTTATTTCGGAATTACCAGTCTTCCGAATTCAGGAGTTATGGGAGGTGTTGCCTGGTGGGCTCATATCGGTGGCTTCGTTTTTGGATTGCTTTTTCATCGTTTTTTCCTGCAGCGATCACCCAAAATATTTCCGACAGTACCCGGGTGAGTATTGGCCTTTTTAGTCGACAGTAAAGGGAGGTTTTCGTTCAATGCACTCCGCAATTTTGTCCTTGTTTTTCTGGCTGTTTCACTCTTCCAGCCTTTGAGACAATAGAAAATCCTGGAATCAACCCAAACCACAATGAGTAAACGACCGGTAGAAAAACGGAATTCCCGTGTAATTGCCTAAATTCACCGGCAAGAAATGTCATTCCTCCCAGGTTTTCCGAATGCTGATTTAATTGATATTACAGACACAATGAATATGGAGTACATATGAAAAAAGATCTCAAAGCTCTGGATATAAACTCAGCTGAACTTGCGGAATTGTCCAGCCTACCCGGAATTGGACTTAATACCGCCGAAAAGATCATTGCTAGAAGACCTTTTTCCACGATTGATGAGCTGCGAGAAATCAGCGGAATCGGCGAGGTTGTATTCGAGCGAATTACACCATTTATTTATGTCACTCCAGTACATCTCGAAATTGGAGAGATAGGAGAAGTTCCTATCACATCAGAAACGCCGGTCGCTGAAGAAGCAGGTTCCCCCGACCAAGATATAGCCTCTGAAGATAACGGTCAGGCAGCTTCTCAAGAATTTACGCCTGCAGTAGATCCCGAAGAACCATCTTCAGAACCCTCTGGTGATCCAATCCAGGAGCTTCCAGCAGAGCAATCACGACCGGTACCAGCTCCAGAAGCAACTTTACCTGAAAGTAAGCCGGATTCCGAGATCGAGACAGAGGCAGCGTCCTCAATTGTCATGGAACAAAGTACACCGATAATTGAAAAGAGGGCACCCGTATCCGAGCAAAAAACCGAACAATCCCCAGGAACTGCCCAGACTGCTCCGCCTACACAAAGCAACCGCATTTATGGTGTTTCCTTGACCTGCGGAGTCTTTTCGATTTTTTTCTCGGTCGCAATTGGATTAGGGATATTATTCCTGATTAACAACGGCCTTCAATACACGAAACCATCCGATCTGGATAAAACAGAACAAAAACTCTCTGCTGTCAGCTCACAGGCTTCTTCTTTGGCACGGGAGATTGATACCCTGACAACCAGGTTAGATAACCTGGAAAGCATCGCTGGAAGAGTCAGCGCGGTTGAAAAAGGCATGGAAGAAACCAGGAGTGAAATAGAAGCACTCTCATCTGGGATAGAAGCTTTAAACGGACAAATCGAGGAGCTCGACCAGCGAGTCAACGAGTTGCAGAAGACTACCAGTCAATTCAGCGCATTCATAGAAGGCCTGCAAGAACTTCTGAAGAGCATTTACGAACCCACATCAGCAGAAAAATGAACCCATGGCTGGACGACTCAGCTATCAATCAACTTGGATCAACGCAAAGGAGAGAAAATGACTGATGAGAATACAACTCCTAATAACGAAACTTTCGGCACAAGGCTCATTACAGGCTTTTTCAGCCTGACCCGGATTGTGGTTCGCTTCCTCTTGATCGTTCTTCTTTTGGGTTTTCTGGCCTTGTTGCTTTTTGGAGTACCATATGTCTATTGGAGATTTGTAACACCAACCGTGAATGAATTCCAGCACCTGGCGAGCGCTCAAGTAGCCCAGGAGCAGCTAAATCAGCGCCTGCTCGACAACCTGGATAATATGCAGCAGCGAGCTGATACGCTTGAGACGCGATTGGATTCGGAGAAGCAGCAATTCGGTGTGATTGAAGAATCAATTGGCGCTCTCGTTGCCACTCAAAAATCCCAGATAGAGCTTTTCCATGAAACTCAAAATGGTGCTGATGAATCTCTACAGAGTATCACCGGTGAGATTACCGCTCTCGAAACTAAATTGGAAGGTTTAAATACTTCTATGGAACAATTCGGGAGCAGCATTGGCGCTGTCGAAGAAAAATCCAAGGAGTTGGAAGCACGACTGTTTTCGGACGACGAGCCGATAAACCAGCTGCGCAGGGATATACAGTTGCTGAAAGCCATGGAGCTATTGACTCGCAGCCGTCTCTTCATGTCACAGAACAATTTGGGACTGGCAGAAGGCGATATCCTATATGCACGCGGATTATTGTTAAATATACAGGTCCCTGACGCCCAGGCGGAAGTACTGGCTGACACGATAGAGCGAATAGATCAGGCAATTGATAATTTACCACTCTCCCCAGATATGGCATCCCAGAATCTTGAAATTGCATGGCAGCTTCTCAATTTGGAGCTTTTCAGTCACCCGGCAGAAGAAACCAGTACCGTATTATCCTCAACACCAGCTTCTGTGGAAGAAACGGCAACACCTCAGTCTTCAGAAACCATCACGCCTTCCCCAACACCCTGAATAAATTTTATACCTGGCACGTCTGGACAAAGCTTCAGCTCGCTGAATAAGTTGAATATATCAATGGAGGCCGTTGATGCAGGAAAGCGAAAAAAACCAAACTTCTGTCCCTGAAACCACACCGGACTCGCGTCCACAAGGAAAGGAAAGTCCTAAACCCGAAAAACGCCCCTTGAGCATCTGGCGGCGCATGTTTCGAATCCTGCTGGTTATGTTAATAATTTTTGGGCTTGGTGCAATATTGGTGATTTTTACTTTATACAGACCACTTCGCGAGCGGCTATTCAGGGCTGAGACTCGCATCGAAGAGCTCACCGACAGAAGCGCTTCGGAGATCAATTCTGCAAAAGAGGAAATTAACCGCCTATCATCGATTGAAGATAAATTTGGTGATACACAGGCTGAGCTTGATGAGCTTGTTCTTCATAATTTAATCCTCAAAATCAGGCTGGATTTAATGTCGGCAAAACTCGCCCTTGTTTCAGATGATCCGCAGGAGGCCAGTCAGGCATTACATGAAACAGCGGACAGGATTGCAGATCTGAAAAAATTGGCCGGATCGCAGCAGCAAAAGAATGTCGAAAATCTTGAGACACGCCTTGAACTGGTTTTGACAGAAATCGACGAAGAGACATTTGCCGCAATTTCCGACCTTGATGTAATGCTCGACATCCTCGAAGAATTGGAAACTTGACAATCTTATTGAAATAAACAAAGGGATGTTGCCTTGGTCGAAAGAACATCCCTTTGATTTCACCTCAAAGAAACTCAATACCGCAATAGCCCGCCTATTTGCTCAAAACCCTCAATTACATGATCGCCTTGCAGGACTTCTACCTCTCCGCCTGTTTGCATTATTTTCCTTACTGCCAGTTCGACAGCATCAGGAATTTCCTTTGTCTTTCCGCCGCAGAATGGGCAAACCTCCATCGGTAAAGAGGACAGGTAATTACAGCTGGTACATTGATAACCTGGTGCGCGAAAACCATCTCTAATGAGTAGAGTCTGGACTCGTCCTTCATGTATGGCATTTAATGTCTCTTCCAGGTTGATAACCCCCCCACGCCCTTTTGCAGCACCGGTAACAACACTACGGGCTAATTGAGATTCTCGCCGTTGTTCCGCTTCTTTTCCAATCTGCATGGCTTTTGCCAGGATCTCAGTCTGATTAGCCACCTTGCTGATTGGGAAGGATCCAACCACCAGTGACTGCCAGGCTTTGGGTAATTGATTACGGAAAAACGCAACATTATCATCCGTTCCCCCGATTAAGATCCGACGAACATTATTTTCAGAGAAGAACCGCGTGGATAATTCGACCATCTCTTTCGCATTCCGGTCGGTTACTTCTTCGATATAATCGGTTTGTCCCGTGGAGCCTCCTCTTCTGCCCGGTGCTTGAGAACCACCGCCGCGTTTCGTTCGACGAACCTCTTCTCCCTCCATGCCTTGCTGTTCCTGAAGCTGACCCAAATGAAAATAGAACAAACGCGCATCTTGTTTATCCACCAGGACCACACCATAACCACCATATGAATCCAGAAGATCTGCGAGGGGCTTCACAAACGGGCGGTCGCTCACCCTGATCCGACTCCGGATCGGGACTGCCATAGAAAAGGCTTTAAAATATCCTTTAGGAGCGCAAGAAAAGATCACAACACTGCGGCCTGACCATTGGTGGGTATGATCGAAATAGCGGGTTATAGCTTCGATATCCTCGTGGGTTTCAAGGTCTTTAAGCAAGGTGCGTAAATGCAATTTGTGCGTATCGGCATTACCGCGGGCTGGATCTGTATTTAAAAATACGCTCACCACAGGAAATTTCGCCTGATATTTCAATAGCTCCTGCAAATCGACTTCTGTGAACACAGCAGCCTCCTTTTATCTATTGGTTGGGTAATCGATTAGAAACGGATCCGCAGATTCCAGGCTATATTCTGTTCTATGGCCTTGTGCCAAGCCCTAGCTGGATCACTAAGTTTTCTGAACCGCGTAAGATTGTTAATGTAATATTCTCGCCGGGGTGTTTATTTAGAACGATATAGTCCATCAATTCTTCAAAATTAGCAATTTCCAGATTATCTACTTTCTGGATTAAATCTCCACCCGACCGCACTCCAGGAATTCGGGATATCTGTATTCCAGCAGCCAATCCCGCCAATTCAGCTGGACTGCCGCTAACGACTTCTGCAATATATACTCCATTTTTTCCATCCAGGTCAAGCGCCTCCAAGTCTGCCAGGCTTGAATCCCCGAGTGATAATATCCCCAGGTATGGATATTCGAATTTACCATGCTCGATTAAAGACGGAAGAATTATATTGATCACATCCGATGAAGTGGCAAAACCGATTCCAGCGACGCTGCGATCGAAACCCGAAGAGAGCTTTGCTGAAGTGATGCCGATTACGCTGCCATCCAGGTTCAACAAAGGACCGCCAGAATTTCCCTGGTTGATTGCTGCGTCAGTTTGAATCACGCTGGCATTTGCAAAGGCTTGCTCTTCATCGACTTTTCCGTAAGTCCGTGTATAGCGGCTCAAACCTGAAATGATGCCGGATGTCATAGTATTCTGAAGTCCAACAGGATTGCCGATAGCCAGGACAACCTGACCAATTTCTAATTCACTCGAACTTCCCAGGGGAATTGGCCGTAACTCTTCTGGGATCTCCTCAATTTCTAGAACAGCAAGATCCGAGGTTTCATCTGATCCAATAACCCTGGCTTCGGCCAATAAACCTGAAGAGAATAATACTTCAATCGATCCTCCTGCAGAGACGACATGCCAGTTGGTTAATACGTGCCCACTCCGATCGATGATAAACCCGGAACCGAATACCACGCGCCCTTCAATATATTGGCGTATCGAAACCACTCCCGCCTGGGTTCTACCATAAACTGCAATCAAGCTTCCTTCATCAAGGTAATAATCGTAATATGAGCCTGGGGCAGGAGAAGATTGGTTCTCAGGAATTATTGAGGGTGAACCTAACTGGCAAGAAACAAGCAGAACCATCAGTACGCAGGATTTTGTTAGGTTCGCTCTCGAAAATCTCATCCATTTCTCCATCCTACGTTTATAATTTATCCACCCCCGATAACTTATCATGGAATTCATTCTCTATTGTATATTGGACGGCTAAGAAGCGTCAAGCGAATTCCACAGTTTTTAGTCGATATTAATCGATGCATTACTTGTTTGTTATGAAAAGAAATCAATATTTGGGAGGAATCTCGAACAGCAGTGATACGCGATGAATAATGCCCAGGTAAGCATCTTATTGATTGAAAACGATTTGTCTACCTGTAACTTGATCACCGGGCAATTCCTGCACTCGGCTGAATTTCAGGTTCATATCTCGCGTACTGCCGTAGATGCACTTCAGGATATTTCCAGGCTTCCACCAGACCTCATCATCACAAACATTGAGCTGCCCGATCTCAATGCAAAAGATATTCTGATCACATTGACCTCGCAGGGACTTGAAATCCCTGTGATCATTTATGCTGAGAGAGGCAATGAACATGACGTCGTCCAGGCCATTAGGGTTGGAGCAGCCGGATTTTTCCAATTGCCACCGCGCGAGGCTGAATTTGTGTTGGTTCTGAGCCGTGCTTTACGCCTTCTAAATGCCAGTGAAAAGCAAGAGGCTAAAATCATTCAGCTCGGTGGAGTTGACCAGTCAATTAATAAAAATGTCCTGGAGATTGACACCCTTCTTGCAATCAAAAAAGAGCTCACTTCAACCACGACCCTGGATGAATTAGCAAATAAAACTTTAGAGGCAGCAATTTATTTAGCCTCTGCGGACTGCGGTTGGATGTTAATGAAACAGGGCAGCAAAGAGGGATTTATGTTAGCTGCTCACCGTAACATCCCTCAAACCCTGGTTGATCGGATCAGCCAAAATTGGGATGATGGCTTGAGCCCAATCGTCGCCCTATCAGGCGAACCTCTTTCCGTTTACGGTAGCCAGCTGGAATTCTCGTTAATTTCACAATGTGGGGAAGCAGCCATGGTATTTCCGATCAAAATCGGGATGGAATTGACAGGCCTGTTGGTTGTAATAAGTAAAACTCCAATTCCATTCAGCACCGACAGTAAGAACTTGCTGGAAATTGTTTTGATGTTTGCCTCTGTGGGTTATGCGAATTCCCGCGAGATTCAATTCACATAGAGACTCTGGGTTGAGCTCCGAAAGCACATAGTCTTGTAGGCCTCGATTGTAACGGAGGGTTAATGAGCTTAATAAGCAGCCTCCACCGGAATCTTCGCAAATTCAGGTGGAGGCTTTCGCCAAAGGAGGAAACAGCGATGAGCAACTTTGTTGATCTTTGACGATCAAGGATTATCATATCGCCAAAAACCTGCTACGCTTATTGTCGAAAATCATAACTTTTATGTGATTTATCTCACAATCCTGCATTACATTCAACTCGGGATTTTGTTGCAGAATGTAATACCGCAGTGCTGTCCCATCACCTCAGATTACTCGGGAGCTTGTCTTGAATTTTGCCCTCCCAGCCATTTTCCGTGCATTGAATCCAATTCGGTACTGAACTTCATCCAATCAGGTATTAAGATAACAAATCCCTTATTCTGAGGGAAAAACATCTCTTTCGTAAAAAACAACCTCAACAACGCTGGATTGAGAGGATAGCCTTTCAGCTCGACCACGATTGCAGTTTTCCCATAAAAGGGTCTCAAAAAAGAACGCCGTGCCCAGCTTGATTCTCTGGCTGGAAATAATTGTTGGATGAGCGCTGGATGGGCGCTGCGTAGTCGTTGAAACGAAATGTTCAAGTGTATCAAGGGTGTAACCACGCTCAGGTGAGACTGTTTTACCTGCACGTAAGCCCTAAATCGGGCCAGGTATGAAAACATACTGAGAGTTAATACCACGACTGCCGATACAGAAATTATTGACTGAGTACCTTGGCTGATAAAACCAACCCCTCCCAAAAGAGGAAAAAACCATACTGCCATAAGTAGAAGACCCAGCAGCAGAGTTGCGAAAAACAACCTGTCGACAGTCCGGCGATACATCAACAAGGATTGTTTCTTTCCGGTTTGTAATGTTTTCATACGAGTGTTCCAATTATTAATGAAATTCCCCTCAACTCCAGGCCGAAGCTCCATACAAATTTTACAATGATTCAACCGGATTTTTTACGACGAGACTAACAAAGACGAAAGAAAATTCGACTTTCTATCTATGAGCTCTTTCTATCTCTTTCAGCCAGTTTTTCGGAGTAATAATTGCAGTACTTATTTATTGGGCAGTGGATACAATCCGGCTGCCGTGATTTACAGATTTCCCGGCCCAAACGAATAATGTTTAGATGAGCCGCGTAATAATCTTCAGGAGGAAACAGGTCAGCCAGATGCTGGTGGGCTTTTTCAACACTTAATCCGGTGGGTCTCAGGCCTGTACGACCGGTTACTCTATAGATATGTGTATCCACTGGAAATGCCGGCTTATTCAGTGAAAATTGGGCTACGATTGCAGCAGTCTTGGGACCTACACCTTTGAATTGCATCAGCCAGCTGACGACCTCCTCGCTCGATTTTTCTGCCAGGAAACCTAAATCCAGCTGGCCACACTGCCTGGTGATTTCTCTAAGTACTTCCTGGATGCGCGGTCCTTTTTGGTTTGCCAATCCAGCGGATCGAATCGCATCAATCACCTCCGTTTCATTCGCATCGCGTACAGCTTCCCAGGTTGGGAAACGTTTCCTCAAGTTTCTGAAAGCCCGATCCCGGTTAAGGTCGTTGGTGTTTTGAGAAAGGATGGTGGAAACCAGCTCATCCAATGGTGGAAAGGGTTCTCGCCATTCCGGATTGCCGTAGAATTCGAGCAACCTGGCGCTGATCTCACTCGCTTTTTTACGTAAATCCATTTTTCTATTACAGCGCTTGGAACAAATGAATAGTAGGTTGGGACACACCAACTTCAATATTCTGCCAGTTTCGAATCGCTTTCACCGGGCCAAGATCTCTGAGAAAATCAAGCTCAGTGGCCGACAAAGCGTTCATCTGGCGTAACACTTCCAGGGCAATTGCCGATTTGACTGTTCCACGGTGATCGCCATCAGCGATTTTAATGGCTATGCCAATTGCCGGCGATCCCGGTTCGATTGCATCCGGTAAGAGGCCGATTGCCTGATAGCCTTCCGCCCCACCCTTCGAAATAATCCTTCCCGCACTCACCTGCATTAATTGTGTATCCAATCGTCCTGGTCCTGCCACAAGAAACGGATGGCTTGACATTGCGGATACGACCGTTTTACACGCTGTTATGATCGACGGTCCGTTCACACCACCATTTATGGGATCGCATAACCGGGCGAAGGCAAAGGCTGCCCGGCTCAAGGGTATGGCGAAATTAGGCACCGAACAACCATCGATTCCCAGATTGACCTGATTTATATCCAGTCCGCTCATATGAGCGATCATAGAAAGAATATGTTCTTGAACAGGATGGTTGGGGTCAATATATGGTTTGGAGATATTTTTTTGTAAAGGATTATGAACTGATAATAAACGATGATATCCAAGCATTCCGGTGTGTTTGCCTGAACAGTTGTGGTGATTCGGTGCAGGCTGTAAACCAAGCTCCTTCAATCGGTCCGCAGCAGGTGGATAAAATGGGGGGTGTGTTCCGCATAACAATTCTGATTCCAGCACTTTCAATTTATCCTGCAGGCCCTTCACCACCTCAATATGCTCGTCCGTGCCAGAGTGAGATGCACAAATAATAGCGATTTCTCGGAGGTCTATTCCGAAAAATTCTTTTCCACCAGCTGCAAGAAATGGCAGTGCCTGTAAGGGTTTTGAGGAAGATCGCAAATAAGAAACAAAATCAGGATCCCCGATTCCTGCCAGCAACCGGCCTTGGATATCGACGACTGCAATCGACCCAAAATGTATGGATTCAACGATCTTCCCCCGCGTGAGCTCAAAAATTGGCTGGTGTGGTGTTGTAACCATGATTTGCAGGAGTCAATAAATAGATTCGATATTGCTTTCGGCTATGATACATTTCCAGATAGATCGAAGGACCTCACTATTCTTCTGTAGTGATCTCCGAATCCCCCAGCTCATTTGTCGACCTGTAGCGCCTTGCAAAGCACTGAATCAGACCATAACGCAAGCGCTGGGCATAACGTTCTCGCAGCTCGTTATCCAATAAGTATGTTTTTAATAAGGGATTGACCATGCTTTCAACAGCATCTGGTGACGAATCTTTTCTATGCAATTTTTCGAATCCGTCCAGAACGGATTTCAAGAAGCGGATATGAACGCGGACGTCTTTTATGGTGACTGGGCCTCCCCTTCCACTGACAATGAAATAGTCTTTATAAAGGCGCACCAGCTGCTCAAGGCTGGTAGTCCATGATTCCAGGTCAGCATAGGCAAGGAAAGGAGGCTGGTTCACCAGAACTGCATCGCCGACAAATATTACCTTCGAGTCAGGAATTGAAACCCAGAGAGATCCGGGCATCGGTCCGGGATGGTGTTCCAAAATCACGTCAACATTCCCCCAATGCAGTGTCATCCGCTCGGAAAAGGTAATATCTGGGGATGCCCAGCGAATGCCAATCGAATCGGATGAGGTTTCCCAATCAGAACCGCTTTCTGGAGACTGGCCCTTGAATATGGTGGGACGGTTGCGAAATACCAGTGCGGTATTCTGGTGGGCAATGATCGTGCTCTCCAGGGCGCGCGCACCTAGAGTGCGGTCAGGATGGGCGTCCAGGCAAACCAAGACCCGGTTTATCCCTCCACGCTGATTCAATAAGGTGGTCCGCCAGGTACGAGCCTCCTCACCACGCAGTGGCGCGTCAATCATTATGACGCCGCTTGGCGAAATCAACGCCCCAAGCGTGACGCCGAAATATGAATCTTCATATAAAATTCCCGGTTCTATTTGATGCATAATATCCTTATCTGGTTCACTTGATTGTCTATCTCATGACTGTCGTAATCTAAATGGAGTTCTTATATGATACCTGTGGTGGTTCAGGACTTATCCAACGATCTGGCTGAGCTCAACATGCGGGCGTTTGTTTACCGGATGCAGAATGAAATGAGAAATTCTAGAACCTTTCAGACATGCTTTCCTGATGAATATTTGTTTAATTTTGAATTTTTCTATCGCCAAGCAGCCAGGATTACTGCGCCTTCCATTCACGATCCAGGACCGCGTAGAGTAATGTGTCGCACCAATGGTCTCGAATAAATTCGGTTTCGCGCAGCCTGCCCTCCATCCGCATTCCCAACCGTACCAGAACACGACCAGACCGCAAGTTCTCGGCGATCACCTGCGACCAGATTCGATGTAACCCTAATTCTTCAAAACCAAGGCTCAAGAGTCGCCTTGAAGCTTCTGTTGCATAACCCTTTCCCCAGTCTTGTGGGTCCAGTTCATAACCTATACTCGCTTCACGACGGTCATAATCGGTGATACGAAGGTGACAGCTTCCAATTACACGGTCAGTTTCCTTCGCCACCAGGGCCAATTCAAAATCCCCACGCGGCTGGGTGGTTTGCTTGGTGATAATGTTGCGAATGAGCTGCTTCACTTCATCTTCAGTGCGGTGTGTCCAATTATAGTAGCGGGAATAATGAGGATTGACCTGGTAGGAATACACCGCTTTCCAATCATCTTCCACGAAGTCTCTCAACCACAGGCGTTCTGTTTCTAATAACATGATTAATTCTATACAATCTCCTGGTCCGCCAGGAAATTCAATTCTCCATTGACTAGTATCCCAGGAAACCCTGTTGTTCCATGAATTTTATTGAAATTATCAGTAGTCTCAAATCTTCATCTGAGGCATGCATCGATCTCCCGTCTTTTTGTGCAGTGAAAGTATATCAGAACGGTGACCGATGCAGAGTCTCGAATCCTTTTAACCAGATATCTGGATATTTCAGCCTGACATTGGTCGTGGAGTTACTCTACAAAAGACGGCAGATCGAGCATCAGCACTTCAAGAGCGAGCCGCGGGTTTATATTTCTGTCCAGTAAGGTGATAGTTTTTTCTAAAATTGCAATTTTCTGGACTGATCCTTCTTGACCAAATTGATCCACAAGTCGGGTAATTACTTCCTCCAAATCCAGGTTCACAACACTTACTCTCGTTTTCAAAGAAACCAGCATTACATCGCGCCACAGGCTGAGCCAGATTCTCAATCCTTCTCGTAAATAATCACGATCTTTTAGTAGGTCTTCTACCAGGGAAAAACGTTCTCTACGCGAAGCCGCCAACAAATGTTTGTGAAATTCCAACCACATCTTCCTGCTTTCAACCAATTCAGGGTTATCAGCCATACGTAATGCAATACCAGGACGCCCTCCTGACAGGTGAGCGTACAGATCTGCGGTTTGAGGTGGTATTCCCTTCATCCTTTGCAGACCCTGGCTGAGGTCCATGACTGGCATTGGGCGCAAACGAAGGATTTCACAACGCGATGCTATGGTAGGCAGCAAGCTCTCAGCGCTTTCAGCTGTGATTGCGATGACCACCTGGGCAGGTGGTTCTTCCAGGGTTTTCAACAACGCATTCATCGCACTGGGATGTGCCTCTTCAAAGCGCAGCAATACTGCAATGCGATACTTCCCTTCATATGGCATCAGTGCCAGGCTGTGAAGAAGTTCGCGCACCTGGTCCACGCGTAAAGTACCGCCGACCTGATCTGCTTGAATAATCGAAAGGTCGGAGAAAGACATGCGCTCAATTTGCATACAGGTACGGCATTTTCTACAGGCATCACCAGGTAAGGGGGGCGTGGGGCAGTTCAATGCCTGGGCCAGGCGTTGCGCCAAAGTTCGCCGACCCAGTCCTTCCTGACCGCACAATAAGTAAGCATGCCGGACCGTTCCAGACGCAACTTCATTCGCGAGATTCTCAACCGCCCAGCTATGACCGAGTAAATCCCAATCCACGACTTGATTGTATTCGAAGATAAGGAACCATGCAACTGATATCGAAGAAAACCGCTATGCTATAATGGCTGATTGTTCAATTAATTAGACCTCAATATGTGAGAATCCGGAAGTAGGATCTAGAATTTTTATTTCAGCCATGTATCAGGGCGTGTACAGTTACCCGGTCAAATGATTAATCCCCTGGATATTTTGAATCCCCAACAACAACAGGCAGTGACTGCGGGTCCAGGTCCTGTTTTAGTGCTTGCCGGGCCGGGCTCGGGAAAGACCCGCGTGCTGACACACAGGGTTACTTACCTCATAGATTCTTTAGATGTCCGTCCCTATAATATTCTGGCTGTCACATTCACGAATAAAGCTGCTCGGGAGATGGAAATTCGAATAGAAGGAATGACCGGTGAACAAACCCAAAGGCTCACGCTGGGAACATTTCATTCGATCTGTGCCCGCATCCTGCGTCGTGAAGCCGGAGAGCTTCCTTTCAATTCAAATTTCGTAATTTTCGACCAGGACGACCAGATCAGCCTGGTAAAACAGACCCTCAAGGAACTCAATCTGGATGATAAACGCTTCCGACCTACAGGAGTACATGAAGCAATATCGAACGCCAAAAATGAATTAATCCTGCCAGATTCTTTTTCGATTCAGAATTACCGTGACGAAACTATCCAGCGAGTTTACAGGCGTTACCAGGAGCTGCTGCTGGCAAACAATGCCCTGGACTTCGATGACTTGCTTTTGTGGACAGCCTTTCTTTTGGAACAGAAACCTGCTGCCAGGGAAAAATATGCACATCGTTATGAGCATATCCTGGTGGATGAATTTCAGGATACAAACTTCGCCCAATACTCGTTGTTAAAACATCTTTCATTTTTCTACCGCAATATCTTCGTGGTAGGAGACACGGATCAATCCATTTACCGCTGGCGTGGTGCTGATTATCGCAATGTGCTGCGTTTCGAGAAAGATTATCCAGATTCGCAAACAATCCTGCTGGAGCAGAATTACCGCTCTACCCAGGCAATCCTGGACGTGGCAACGGCCATTATCGACCGGAATCCATATCGCACGCCCAAACGCCTGTTCACCGAGCGGGGCGAAGGCAGAAAAGCAATTGCTTATGAATCCTACGATGACCACACCGAAGCTGCCTTCGTTGTGGAAACGATCATTAAAACTGTCACTACTCGGCTGGCACAACCTGGAGATTTCGCAGTGATGTACCGCACCAACGCACAATCCCGGGTTCTCGAAGAAGCATTCCTGGCTGTAAACATGCCGTATAAATTGGTCGGTGCACAGCGTTTCTATGGGCGCCGGGAAATAAAAGACATCATCGCGTTCCTGCGCCTGGTACATAATCCCGATGATGAAATCAGCTTGACCCGCATCATAAATATCCCTCCGCGAGGTATCGGCGATAAAACTCTTTATAGTCTGCGTGCAGCTGCCGGACGGCTCGGCTTTTCACCGGGTGCTGCCTTATTACAATTAGCTAAGAAAGATAAAATTTCCGAGCTGGATGGCCTCTCTCTCCGCGCGGTATCCGCATTAGGTCAAATCAGCCGGTTACTGGCGGGTTGGTATACATCTAAATCCAGCTTGCCACCATTGGGTTTGATGGATCGGATTTTAAACGACGTGGAATATCATTTCTACATCGATGACGGCACGGATGAAGGCCGCGAACGCTGGGAGAATGTCATGGAATTAAGGCGGCTGGCTGCAGAATATCCAGCAGATGGGCTGGTTGATTTTCTCGAACAGGTGGCTTTGGTTTCAGATCAAGATACTCTGGAGTCCAATACGAATGTCCCCACCTTGCTCACGCTGCATGCTGCAAAAGGATTGGAATTTCCTGCCGTTTTCATCGTCGGTCTGAATGAAGGGATATTACCCCACAGCCGGTCGTTTGATGATCCTGAGGCGATGATGGAAGAACGCCGCCTGATGTATGTCGGAATCACCCGGGCGATGGACCGCCTTTACCTTCTCTTCAGCCAGAATCGCAGGGCCTATGGATTTACCGAGCCTGTAGATCCATCACGCTTCTTGTCTGATATACCATACCATTTACTCGAGGAGATTAATACTTCAAACCCAAACGGGTATGCCCGCTCTCAATTGGAAAATCATCCGGAACGTTGGCAGGTGTCCAACACATCGAATGTCAAAATTGAGGATATACAGCAGCGGTTCCATCCTGGCATGCGTGTTTTGCATCCCAGTTGGGGAGAAGGCATGGTGCTGAACAGCCGCCTGCAAGATCGAGATGAAATTGTGGATATTTTTTTTGAGAATTTGGGCTTGAAAAAGGTCGTTGCATCCCTGGCGAACCTGGAAATAAAATAATGATCCAGTATCTTGGTAGGAGTGGATAGCTTTACTCTGAAAGTCTCCCGGCTTATAATTTTATTATTATGCCAATTCTTGATTCACAGACCGTTGAATTCATCAGCAGAAATCCAGGCCAGACCAGGCGGGTGGGAATGCGCCTTGGTGGCTTACTGAAAACGGGCGATGTGATTTGTTTACAGGGCGACCTGGGGTCGGGGAAAACGACACTTGTGCAGGGGATATGTGCGGGCTGGGGTTCGCTGGATCATGCCACCAGCCCAACGTTTGTGCTGGTTAATGTTTACCGTCGCACGGAGGATGGTTCACAGCTGTTCCACCTGGATGCGTACCGCCTGGCTAATTCAACTGAAGCCGCTGACCTCGATATCACGAATCTTTCCGATCACGGACCATTGATCATTGAATGGGCTGAACGAATTCAAGAGGCATTGCCGCAGGATCATCTTCGAATATCTCTGTCCTGGGTGGATGAAAACCAGCGTGATATGGTCTTTTCTGCTTTCGGCTCGCGCTATCAAATCTTGCTATATGATTTCCGAAAAAGCGTTTACGGAGTCGCATGATACGCTCCACGAAGAACATTTTACTTGCCCTGGATACATCCACGCGGACAGCAGGACTGGCGCTATACGACGGTTCTGAAGTGTTGGTTGAATTCACCTGGACGAGCCTGGATCACCACACGGTGGAGCTCGCGCCAGCCATCGCTGATGCTTTTGAGAAAGCCAGGGTCAAATATTCCGATCTTGCAGCAATGGCTGTAGCACGCGGACCAGGCTCTTTCACTGGATTACGCATCGGCTTTGCCCTGGCGAAAGGATTAGCACTGTCCCGACACATCCCTCTGATCACGATCCCAACACTGGATTTTTTGGCCGCAGCCCAGCCTCCCCGGGACCTGCCGATGGTAGCCCTTTTGCGTGCCGGACGAGGCCGGTTAGCTTGTTCCTGGTACATGTTCTTGGAGAATTCATGGAGATCATCGGGATCATTAGAGGTGCTGACTCTAGAAGAATTAATTCCACATTTCAATACAAACACCCTGGTATGCGGTGAACTTACCGCTGAAGAGCGGCAGCTATTGAACCGCGATTGTCCCAACGCACTGCTCTCAACACCCGCCCAATCCCTGCGCCGGACTGCTTTTCTGGCTGAACTGGCATGGCGCTCCTGGCACGATGGCCAGATTGATGATCCCGCCACGGCAGCACCTCTCTACTTGCATTACAACGAACCAATCCCCGAATGACCGAAATCGATAATTATTCAACTTATCAAATCCGTGCGATGCAGACGGGGGATTTAGTGCAGGTCCAGTTTATCGACCGAAATTCATTCAGTCTGCCCTGGCCAACCAGCGCTTATAATTACGAATTGACCAATCCCAAATCCCTGTTATGGGTGGCTGAAATCCCCGGGGAGGACATCCCACCCAAAATTGTTGGGATGATCGTCATGTGGCTGATCGTCGACGAGGCACATATTGCCACACTGGCAGTAGAACCCGAGTACAGGCGACAGGGGATAGGCCGGAACCTGCTGGCAACGGCCCTTCGGGAAGCGGCGCACATTGGAATGCGGGAAGCCACACTCGAAGTGCGCGCAAATAACCTCGCGGCGCAGCGTCTTTACCAAAAATTCATGTTCGAGATTGTCGGTTTCAGGCCGCACTATTATCGAGATAACAGCGAAGATGCACTGATTATGACGATGAAGAACCTGGGAGATACATATCTGGACTGGCTTGATAGAGAGGATTGGGAGAATTCATCAAAATTGGATCCTGCCGCCCAACCTGCATCGACTCCCCGTCAGAACCAGATGGATTGAGGAGCTTATGAATGGGATTGAAGAACTGAAGCTCATAGCTCAGCAAGTCGCAGCATGCACACAATGCGCTTTGCATTATTCCCGCAAACTGGCTGTGCCTGGAGAAGGACCGGCAGATGCGGAGATCATGTTTATTGGCGAAGGACCAGGTTTCCACGAAAATGAACAGGGAAGGCCATTCGTTGGTGCTGCCGGCAAATTTTTAGATGAGCTCCTGGCGGCTATAAACATGAGACGTGCTGACGTGTTTATTGGAAACGTCGTCAAATGCAGGCCTCCCTCAAACCGAGATCCATTGCCGGAAGAGCTTTCAGCCTGTGCTGGATATCTGGAACGCCAGATCCAGGCCATTAATCCGAAGGTTATTGTCACCTTGGGAAGGTTCTCTATGGCGCATTTTCTCCCCAATGCCAGGATCGGCGAGATTCACGGTCAGGCGGTGCGCATCAAAGGGCGCCTGATTGTTGCTATGTACCATCCCGCGGCAGCTCTGCACCAGCAGTCGTTACGTCCTACGATCGAGGCTGATTTTGCCCGCTTGCCGGAATTAATTGCCAAAGCTTCTCAAGCAGCTGAAACAGAAGAAAGTACTGCGGAAGAAAAGCAAGAACCCAAGCAGCTCAGCCTTTTCTAAAGACGATTTGACCACTTACCAATTTCTTTTCGTGAAGTCGAAAGATTGATCGCCTCATGAGGATTATACGGAGGCAGTACGACAGATTGCCTGCTGAAGTCCGGCGGAATATTCGTTCCCTGGTCCCCGCCCGGATTTTACGCTGGTATGCACACCTTAAAACGGATATTTATCTGCTCTCCTATCCGAAATGCGGTCGTACCTGGCTCAGGTTGATGATAGGTAAGGCGATAGCACTGCATTTCTCACTGCCGGAGGAAGAAGACATTCTTTTTCTCCGCACCAATCGCAAAGTTCATCCAAATATCCCCAATATTACGGTGGTGCATGACGACAGTCCAATGTTAAAATCACCAGATGAGCTGGAAGCTTCCAAGAAACGCTTTCGCGACAAGAAAGTGATTTTCTTGGTTCGAGATCCACGCGATGTGGTAGTCTCCAGCTATTTCGAAATTAAGAAACGGAACAGAATTTTTGGGGACAATCCTTATGAAAACAGGTCGATGAGTTTCGAAGGCGAATTGAGCGACTTTATTCATTCCAAAACTGGCAGCTTCGACACCATTCTGGAGTACTACCAGATCTGGGCAAAAAACCAGCAAATCCCGCGCGGTTTTCTGCTCATCCGCTATGAAGATTTGAAAGCTAATCCTTCATCCGAGCTTAGACGAGTGTTGGATTTCATCGGATTGTGTGCTATTAATGACCTGGTTGTCTCTGAGGCTGTCGCATACGCATCCTTTGAAAATATGCGGAAAATGGAGCTGGAAAAACGATTTCAGACTGGAATCCTGAATCCCGGCGACCCAGCAGATCAAAATTCGTTCAAAACACGTTCCGGGAAAATTTCGGGGTATCATGAATACTTATCTAAATTTGAAATTGAGGAGCTAAATCTCAAGATGTCACGGAATTTACCTGAAATGTTCGGCTACAACTCCGGTTGAAATTATTTCTTAAATAAGGAAAACATGACTGGTCAATTACAAAAACCAATTCTCGAAAAAATCCAAAACCGCAGCATCAAAGTGGCGATACTCGGACTTGGGTATGTCGGTCTCCCGCTGGCAGTGGTTTTTGCAGAAGCCGGTTTCGAGGTAACCGGCATCGACCTGGATCATCGAAAAGTCGATACAATCCTGAAAGGTGAAAGCCACATTCAGGATGTTCCAGCCGAGCAGGTCAGACGCCTGGTTGGTATAGGAAAACTGCACGCAACGACCGATTTTTCCATCCTTTCTGAAATGGATGCGGTGAGCATCTGCGTCCCCACACCATTACGTAAAACCGGCGACCCAGATTTGTCTTATATTCTGAATGCTACCGAACAGCTGGCCAGGTATATCCACCCAAATATGGTTGTGGTGCTCGAGTCAACCACCTACCCGGGAACAACACGTGAGATCCTGCTTCCGAAATTAGGTGATGAGAGTGGACTGATTGTAGGCGAAGATTTTTTCCTGGGGTTTTCTCCCGAACGTGTAGATCCTGGCCGCAAAGACTGGACCACAATCAACACGCCTAAAGTCATTGGCGGGATCACCCCTTCGTGCACGGAAGTAGCCTGCACCTGGTATTCGCAGGCATTAACCGCTGTTGTCCCGGTTTCTTCCGCCGAAGTTGCCGAGATGGCTAAATTGCTGGAAAACACTTTCCGGATGATCAATGTAGGTCTGGTAAATGAAATGGCGATCATGTGCAACCGGTTGGGTGTTGATGTTTGGGAAGTCATCGATGCAGCGGCAACGAAACCATTCGGATTTATGAAATTCACTCCCGGTCCAGGACTGGGTGGTCACTGCATTCCGATTGATCCGCTGTATCTCTCCTGGAAACTGCGGGCGCTGAATTACACTGCGCGCTTCATCGAGCTTGCCTCCGAGATAAATACTGGCATGCCGCGCTACGTCGTCAATCTCGTCCAGGACGCTTTGAATGATCGCAGCAAATCTTTGAAGGACAGCCAGATTTTAGTGCTCGGGGTTGCCTACAAACCCGATGTGGATGACCTGCGCGAATCACCGGCGCTGGATGTTATTGGGCTGCTCGAGCAGAAGGGCGCAAAGGTGAGTTATCACGATCCCTATATCCCGGATCTGAAACGCGACGGGTGGGATTTGAACAGCGTTCCCGATCTTTACGAAGCGCTGATGATTGCTGATTGTGTTGTCATCCTGACAAATCACAGCATTTATGACTACCCAGCCATCCTCAGCGCCTCGAAACTCATCGTGGATACTCGCAACGCAATTGGAGCCAATGGGAAATCCAATCCAAAAGTAATCAGGCTCTAGGAATGCCCTGGGGTAAAAACAATCATAACAATTCCAGCTCATGGAAGGATCCTGATGTCAAATTATCTGGTCACAGGGGTGGCTGGTTTCATCGGAAACCGGGTTGCAGAACTGCTACTTTCCGCAGAACATACTGTCACCGGTATTGATGATCTGAATGACGCCTACGATGTCCGCTTGAAGCAATGGCGTCTGAATCGCCTACTCTCTAATCCTGATTTCTCGTTCTATAAAGCAGACATCAGCCAATGCACTGCCGTGGAAGAAGTAATCCTTAGGACCCAGGAGAAAACATCTCGTTTCGATGCAGTAATTAATCTGGCTGCCCGCGCAGGCGTCAGGCAGTCAGTTGAAAATCCCTGGGTGTACATGGATTCAAATTTGACAGGTACACTCAATTTGTTGGAGCTTTCTCGTCGGAACGACATCCCAAAATTCATTCTTGCTTCCACCTCCTCCGTTTACGGTTCAAACGCCCCGCTGCCCACCCCGGAAACAGCCAGCAGCGATAAGCCTCTCCAATCCTATGCTGCCTCAAAGAAGGCTGCGGAAGTATTGTGTTATACATACCATTTTCTATATGGGATCGATATTACTATTTTTCGGTATTTCACTGTCTACGGGCCGGCAGGAAGACCTGATATGTCGATGTTCCGCTTCACCCAGTGGATCAACGAAGGAAGAACCGTAAAGGTCCATGGCGATGGGAACCAATCGCGCGGCTTCACCTATATCGATGATATTGCCCGTGGTTCAATTCTGGGTCTGAAGAATCTGGGTTATGAGATCATAAATCTTGGGGGTCATGAAACCATCACAATCAACCAGCTCATTCATAGATTGGAACAGGCTCTCGGTCTCCCTGCAAAGATTGAATACCTGCCGCCTCACCCGGCGGATATGCAGGCAAATTGGGCAAACGTGGAGAAAGCCACGGAATTGCTGGGATGGGTGCCGGAAACCAGCCTGGATGTTGGAATACAAAACCTGGTTACCTGGTACCATGCCGAACGGCAGTGGGCAAGCGTGATTCATACAACGTGATAATCAGGGGAGAAATCGCAGCATAATCTCTTCGATAAAGCATGCAGACAATGCGCTCGTGGCTGAATAGCTTGTATCACCGGCTGGTAGAGAATGAATTATCGCGCCGCATCATTAAGAATATGGGGTATTTGTTCAGCTCAACCGGAATCTCTGCGGCTATCAGCATGCTGCAGGGCATCCTGGCCGCCCGTCTTTTGGGAGTGGCAGATTTCGGAATCCTTGGAGCCATAACGGTTTTTACCAGTGTCATCAACAATCTGGTCTCTTTTCGGATGAGTGAGCTTGTGGTGAAGTACGTCGGAAAATACACAGTCGAAGGTGAGCCCAGGAAAGCCGCTGCAGTCTTCAAATTAGCTGCATTGGTAGAGATGCTTGCATCCATTATTGCGTTTGGTCTGGTATGCGTGTTAGCTCCAGTGGGAGCGAAATTCTTCGCCAAAGATATCTCGCTTTCCGGATTATTCATCTTCTACGGTTTTATCCTGCTGGCAAATTTGATCGCAGAAAGTTCGATCGGTCTCCTGCAAATTTTTGACAAATTCCGCAACATCGCAGCAATAAATGTGCTCCAAAGCCTGGTCACACTGGCTATCATCGTCGTTATATATTTTTCGGATGGAGACTTGATCGGGATATTGCTGGCGTATCTGTGTGGGAAATTCGTCGGCGCTCTTGGATTGACCTCGATCGCATTGGTGGAGGCAACGCACCGTTGGGGAAAATGGTGGTTGTCACCGGTCAGCCAGCTGCGCGCTCACTTTAAAGAGCTGACGAATTTTGCCATCAACTCGAATTTTAGCGCCTCGATCAGCCTGGTCACCAAAGACAGCGAGATTTTATGGGTTTCATTCTTCCGCAATCCGGTTGAAACCGGATTCTATAAGCTTGCCCTGGCGCTGTCAAACATGGTTCAACTGCCAGTAAACCCGATGCCGCAGGCCACCTATCCGGAGCTCTCCCGCGAAGTTGCCAGCCTTAACTGGAATAACGTGCGCTATGTCTTGCGACAGGGTTCTATCCTGGCTGGAGCTTATACCCTGGCGGTGACTGTCTTCCTACTGTTATTCGGTAAATCGCTGATCAGCTGGCTATACGGCCCGGAATTTCTCAAGGCATTCCCGGCGTTAATGGTTCTGCTGATCGGCTTCCTGGTTGCGAACACCTTTTACTGGAGACGAATCGCCTTGCTGGCCCTGGGACAACCCGGCTTCCCCGCCAGGCTTAATTTTGTTTTAGCTGCGTTGAAAGTCCTTGGAATTATTATCCTGGTCCCGCGCTACGGGTTTATTGCCAGTGCTGCCCTCCTATCGGCCTTTTACTGGGCAGGATCAATTCTCTCCGTGATAAAGATCCGCTCAACATTGATACAGCAGGAACAGCCCTATCCATGAAAATCGCTGTCATCGCACCCTCAGAAATACCAGCGCGCCGGGCAAATACCATCCAGGTTATGAAGATGGCTCAGGCGATGGTTATCTCAGGGCACGAGGTGTTTGTCCTGGCTCCCAGGACACCCAAAACTACCCGCGAACCAGATTCTCAGATAGGCGACCTGGAAAATGCATCAGGAGAGCCATGGGAGGACCTGGCCTGGCATTATGGTCTGAAAACGAAGTTCCCAATAATACGGCTTATCTCCAGGCCGGGTCTGCGCCGTTATGATTTCAGCCTGTCGGCAGTGCGCTGGGCTCGCAGGTGGAATGCGGAGTTAGTTTACACTCGCCTGCCTCAGGCAGCTGCTCTGGCTGTTATGTTGGGATCGAAAACCATTCTCGAAGTCCATGATATGCCCCAAGGATTTGCCGGTCCAATTCTATTTCGCCTTTATCTGATGAGCGCCTCGGCTTGCCGGCTGGTCTGTATCACATCAGCGCTGGCAAACGACCTGCAAAATCAATACGGGGAATCCAGGATATCATCCAGGTTAATTATCGCACCAGATGGGGTCGATATTGAGCGTTATGAAACTCTCCCATCGCCTCAACAAGCCCGGTCAATAATCAACAACAAATTACGGGGCAGGTTCCCAAGAGACCTGGTAAGATTCACCGCCGGCTATACCGGTCATCTTTATCCAGGTAGGGGTGTCGACTTCATGCTGGAATTAGCTGGAACTCTACCAAAAATAGATTTTCTTCTTGTGGGTGGTGAAATTCGAGATATTTCCGAATTGGAAACCGAGATTTCAAGACAAAATCTGGAAAATATTTTCGTTGCAGGCTTCATCCCCAATGCAGAGCTGCCTCTGTTCCAGTCGGCTTGTGATGTTTTATTGATGCCGTACCAGAACCTGGTGGCAGCATCCTCCGGCGGGGATATCAGCCGCTATTTGAGTCCCATGAAGCTTTTTGAATACCTGGCCTGCGGCAGACCAATCGTGTCAAGCACTCTCTCGGTATTGAGCGAGGTGCTGAATAATCAAAACGCCGTCCTGCTGCCAGCGGGTAATGTGGAATCCTGGACGCTGGCGCTCAGGCAGCTCCAAAATGATCCGGAGACCAGGGAACGGTTGAGTACACAGGCTCGACAGGATGCACTCAAGTACACCTGGGAAAAGAGGGTTGGTCTGATTCTTGAAGAAACCGAATAAAGTGAATGACTCCCTAAAAACTGAGAAAACGCCGAGATCGTCGAGTCCGAGATGGATTTGGATGCTCGCCTTGTTTATCATCCTGGCACTCAGTCTCGCATTTGGATTGGCCTGGATTTCAACCGGGCGATCAGGTTTCAATGGCTGGATGGCTTACCTGGTTGCGATGTTGATTGGTGCTGGAATTATTATGGCTGGGTGGCACCTTATCAGAGCAGAGTCCCCACCGCGCTGGCTGGCATACCTGACGATCGGCGCAGCCTTATTGCACCTGGCGGCGGGTGTTTTGTGGTACGTCGCCCTGCCTGTCTGGGGGCATGAATCCCGAGCTGAGCAATTGGGGTATGTCATGTCGGATGCAAGTAAAAGGGACCAGGCAGCCTGGAAACTGGCTGGTTCGAATAAATCCCTGCTAGATGCATTTCGGAACAACCGTGCAACCGACCAGTATGGTGGGATGTTATTTCTCAGCGCATTCGCTTACCGGTACATGGGTGGAACGAATCACCAGCCTCTCCTAATCGTGGTGATTACCGCCAGTTTCTCTTCCATTGCAATCTTATTCACCTGGGCGTTCGCCTTCAGAGTCTGGGGATTGCAAGTTGCTAAATTGTCGGCGATTGCTCTGGCTGTATTTCCAGACGCTGTTTTGCTCGGCAGCTCTCAAATGCGCGAGGCATTTACTATTTCGCTTTCCAGCGCTGCTTTTTACGGACTGTTTCGTTATTATGGAAACCGGACGTGGAAGAATCTGCTTTGGTTGATCATCCCTTTAGCGCTTTTCCTGCCTTTTTCTCCCCCTTTCGCCGCTCTCCTTTTTGTAATGTTGGGATTATCGGCCCTGGCTTTATCGAAGGATACTAACCTGGTCAAGCGCTCCCGTTGGTTCTGGGTAGTAGTGATTGGAATGGTTCTGCTTATACTGGTTGGATTATGGCTCGCATTAAGCCAGTTCACCCCGGAGCGAATTTCGAATCCAATTGAAATGATCAGCTGGTGGCTGCGGAAATCGGCAGAATACCAGGCACATCTCACGAAATTGGCATCCGGCTGGCTTCAAAAAACCTTCAAAAGTACACCTGAATGGTTGCATATGCCAATCCTGGTCGGTTATGGTACCGTCCAGCCTTTCTTACCCGCTGCTATTACGGTCGGCAGTCACGCTCCGATTTGGCCGCGCATCGTATTATGGAGATCGGTCGGATGGACGATCCTGCTGGGTTTCCTTATATATGCACCTATTCTGGCGTTTCGCAAGAAAGAAATTTCCACATTCACCCGGGTTTTTTGCCTCGTGGTCTGGCTGGGCATCTTTATCGCAGCGTTTCGAGGGGGAGGGGACATGTGGGACAATCCTCGTTACCGGACGACCTTCGCAGGACTGCAAATAGCCCTGGCTGCCTGGGCCTGGGTGGAGCACCGGCGAATTTCTGATCCCTGGCTTCACCGTGCATTGCTTGGCCTGGGAGCTATTATGATCTGGTTTTTGCCCTGGTATCTGCGACGTTACATTGGATTCAATTGGCCGGTTTCAAGTCTTACACTGACGTTGATACTTGGCACCTGTTCTGCAATCTTAATAATTTTCCTGGATTGGCTGTGGGAGAGATTGAAGAAACGAAGGCAGCCACCGAGTTCTGAGACGCATCTCGAGTAAAGGGTATAATTTACCAGACTCCATCCATAAGCCAAAATTCTACTGGCGCTTCCTGATCACATGTCCCTGTCTATTGTCGTCCCAGTTTACAACGAGAATGAAAGCCTCCCGATTCTTAACCGGTCGATCCACGAAGCAATGGACGGACTTCCAGGGCTTGAATGGGAAGTAGTGTATGTCGATGACGGCAGCGTGGATGGCAGTCCCATGGTTCTGGATAAAATTGCCAGTGAAGACCATGTCCACACGCAATTTGTGGAATTGCGACGGAATTTCGGTCAGACTGCTGCCATTGCCGCTGGAATTGACAATGCATGTGGTGAAATTATCATCCTGCTGGATGCCGATTTGCAGAACGATCCAGCAGATATCCCGATGATGCTCAAAAAGATAGAAGAGGGCTATGATGTAGTAAGCGGTTGGCGTGTGGATAGGAAAGATGTCTTTCTCACCCGTACCTTACCATCCCGTCTGGCGAACTGGTTGATTTCCACTGTCACTGGCGTCCATCTTCATGATTACGGCTGCACATTAAAAGCTTACCGACGCGAAGTATTAATGGATTTTCGCTTATATGGTGAGATGCACCGTTTTATCCCAGCATATGCTGATTCAGTGGGTGCCAGGATGATCGAAGTTCCTGTACAGCACCATGCGCGAAAATACGGAAAGACGAAATACGGGTTAACTCGAACTCTTAAAGTGATCCTGGATCTGCTTACAGTCAAGTTCTTAATCAGCTTCTCAAATAAACCAATCTATCTTTTCGGAGGTACGGGCATTATCTTGATGGTCGTCAGTCTGGCGATTTTCATGTTTCTTTTGATACGCAGGGTCTGGGTTGGGATATCTGTCACAACGTCGCCATTCTTCCAGATGAGCTCGATGTTCTTTATTTTGGGATTTCAATCGATTTTGATGGGGTTGATCGCAGAGATGCTGGTAAGAACATATCATGAATCTCAGAGGAAACCGACTTATAACATCCGCAGGGTGATCAACCAGAGAAAAAAGAAAGAACTCTAGCTGGCGATACCAGGATGGAAGAGTTATCCAGCCCCACTTCAACCCGGTTCAAGATAATCCGGGTCGCCGGCACACTGATCACAATCAGCCTCTTACTTTACCTTTTCTTCATGCAGGGTTGGAGTGAAATCTTGGCAGGGATCCGCCTAATCCCCACCTGGATTCTCGTGGCCTCACTTGGATTGACGCTGGTGTCTCGCCTGGCTGTTGCTGCCCGCTGGCATGTTTTATTGGTTTCAGCAGGTGTTCCAATTTCCGCTCGAAACAGTTTACGTATCACTTTCGCCGGCTTATTTGCCACAAATTTCCTGCCCACCACGATTGGAGGAGATGTGATTCGCCTGGCTGGAGCAATCCGGCTTAAATTCGACGCAGCTGTTTGCGCCGCCTCCCTGGTCGTCGACCGATTGGTTGGCATGGCAGGGATGGCTATGATCCTGCCCTTCTGCCTGCCCGGCTTACCAGAAATCACCGGTGCTGCCCGACTGCCGGCATTCGTTTTGCTGACCAGCACTTCAAACAAGATGTGTGAGTCACTGCTAAATAAGATTCGAGCATCTATCCACAAGATACGTCTGGCTTTTGAGCTGTGGAGAAAGAATCCACGTTCACTGGTAATTTCACTGGCCTGGAGCTGGGTTCATATGTTGTCTGTATTCTCAATTTTATGGCTGCTGTTTTATGGATTAGGTGAATCAATTTCATTCTGGCTGGTTAGTGGTTTATACAGCCTGGTCTATTTCTTTACGTTAATCCCCATCTCGATCAACGGGTACGGGCTGCAGGAAATCTCGATGACTTTTGTCTTTTATCAGATGGGTGGATTATCACTCAGCAGCAGCCTGACGGCAGCATTGTTATTTCGCACGTTGATGATCATCGGCAGTTTGCCCGGAGCATTCTTCATCCCTGGGATGCTTACCTCTTCAAATCCTTTAAGAGAAACTTGAAAGTGGGCGGATAATTGATTTGGAGACAATGAGAAGATTAAGCTCTCACATCGGATTACGCAGCCTGCTGGTTTTCACACTGGCG